>ERZ773138.71-NODE-71-length-110885-cov-10.729676_pt1 | contig 110885 bp, 93 predicted proteins | sample MGYA00511114_ERZ773138 | MGnify/ENA primary metagenome ERZ773138 (study PRJEB29015, sample SAMEA2737805) | human gut metagenome | biome: human gut; feature: human-associated habitat; material: faeces | place: China | collected 2012 ...
TGCAGATCTGATCGGTGCGCCGATTCGCGTTGTGGTAAGTCCGAGAAACTTAAAGGAGTCCTGTATTGAGCTTGCAACGAGAGACAAGTCATACAAGGAGATGGTTCCGGTAGAAGAAGCGTTTGATGCTGTTCTGAAGTTAAAGCAGCAGTTGTTTGATGACATTAATGCAAAAGTAGAAGCATACGAATAAATAATATAAAGATAGAGATGTCGTGTTGAATTGATGTCTGTTTTGGGATAGTTGTTCTGCAGTGTGAATACATACAGTAGAGCAACTATTCGTTTTTTAGAGGGGGTTAGGTATGATTAACTTTATTGCAAAACATTGGATTCCGGATTACAGGAAGTATCAGGATAAACGTGTGCGGCAGCAATACGGAATTCTTTGCGGTATTGTGGGAATCTTTCTTAATATTTTATTGTTTGCCGGGAAGCTTTTTGTGGGGGGGCTCAGTCATTCTATTGCAATTATGGCAGATGCCTTTAATAACCTGTCGGATGCCGGTTCTTCCCTGATCCTTCTGTTTGGATTCCGTCTGGCAGGTCAGAAGCCGGATCCGGAGCATCCCTTTGGTCATGGCAGATTGGAGTATGTAGCAGGCCTGATCGTATCGATGATCATTATGGTTATGGCGGTGGAGCTTATGAGAAGCTCCGGGCAGAAGATCCTGCACCCGGAGGAGGTCATCTGGCATACAGGTACGCTTGTAATGCTGGCAGTTTCGATTCTTGTCAAGCTGTATATGTATACATATAACCGCTCTTATGGCAAAAAGATTGCCAGTGCTGCCATGGGAGCAACGGCTCTGGATAGTATCAGCGATGCGGTGGCAACCTTTGTGGTACTGATTTCTACAGTGGTATCCCATTTTACAGGACTTCAGATTGATGGTGTGTGCGGTATGCTGGTGGGAATCTTTATCATGTATGCCGGTATTTCTGCAGCAAAGGATACGATCAATCCGCTGCTTGGACAGCCGGCGGAGGAATGCTTTGTGGAACGGGTTCATGAAATAGTTCTTTCTCGGAAGGAAATTCTGGGGATGCATGATCTGGTGGTTCACAATTACGGGCCGGGACGTACCATGCTTTCCCTGCATGCGGAGGTTCCGGTGGATGGAAGTCTGGTGGAGCTTCATGAGGTGATCGATGAGGTGGAGCATCAAATTTCCGATGAACTGGGCTGCTCTGCGGTGATCCATATTGATCCTATCTGGGTAAAGGATGAGGAAACGCAGAAGATGAAAAAGGAGATGGAGGCGGATTTAAAGCTGATGGATCCGTCCCTGGCACTTCATGATTTCCGGATGGTACGTTATACCGGCCATATGAAGCTGTTTTTTGATATTCAGGAGCCGTATTCCTGTAAGATCGAGGAGAAGGAGTTAGTAAAGCGGCTGCAGGATCATGTGGCGGAGAATCATCCGGGGGTGGAGCTGGTGGTATATGTTGATCGGTTTTAAGGCGTTTTGAACGGATGATTTACAGAAATCTCCTTTTGTGGTATGATATATAAAGTTTTGTCAGGTTACCCCTGAATGGATAAAGAGAGAATGGAGGCAATTAGATTATGGGAATGACAATGACGCAGAAGATTTTAGCGGCACATGCAGGATTGGAGTCGGTTCAGGCCGGACAGCTTATTATGGCGGATCTTGACCTTGTCCTTGCAAATGATATAACCGGTCCGGTAGCGATTCACGAGGTGGAGAAGCTAAACAAAAAGACAGTATTTGATAAAGATAAGATTGCCCTTGTTCCGGATCATTTTACCCCCAATAAAGATATTAAATCTGCGGAGCATTGCAAATGCGTCCGTGAATATGCCAAAGAGCATGATATTACCAATTATTTTGAAGTGGGACAGATGGGTATTGAGCATGCCCTTGTTCCGGAAAAGGGATTGATCGTGGCAGGTGATGTCTGCATCGGAGCGGATTCCCACACTTGTACATATGGAGCCTTAGGTGCTTTTTCTACCGGTGTCGGCAGCACCGATATGGGATGTGGCATGATCACAGGACAGGCATGGTTTAAGGTGCCTTCTGCAATTAAGATCGAGCTTACCGGAAAGCTTTCCAAATGGGTCAGCGGTAAGGATGTGATCCTTCATATTATCGGAATGATCGGCGTGGACGGTGCATTGTACCGCTCTATGGAGTTTGCGGGAGACGGCGTAGCAAGTCTTTCCATGGATGATCGATTCTCCATTGCCAATATGGCAATCGAGGCAGGTGCCAAGAATGGTATCTTCCCGGTTGATGATCAGACGATTGCATATATGAAGGAGCATTCACAGAAGGAATACAAGATCTTTGAGGCTGATGAGGATGCAGAGTATGACGAGGTTATTAAGATTGATCTGAGTACATTAAAGCCAACCGTAGCTTTTCCACACCTTCCGGAGAATACAAAGACTGTAGATGAGGCTGGTGAGGTTACCATTGACCAGGTTGTGATCGGATCCTGTACCAATGGCCGTATCTCTGATCTCAGAGAGGCAGCAAGCGTTTTGAAGGGACGTAAGGTGGCAGATGGTATCCGAGCTATTGTGATACCGGCTACACAGAGTATTTATATGCAGGCGATCGAGGAAGGTCTTGTTCAGACATTTATTGAGGCAGGAGCTGTGGTAAGTACTCCGACATGCGGACCTTGTCTGGGTGGTCATATGGGCTGTCTGGCAAAGGGAGAGAGAGCTGTTTCTACCACAAACCGTAACTTTGTAGGACGTATGGGTCATGTGGAATCTGAGGTATATCTGGCAAGCCCGGCTGTTGCAGCGGCCAGTGCAGTAACCGGAAAGATCTCACAGCCATCAGATCTGGGACTTTAATATAAAATTCTCAAAAAGTGTGATTAATTATAAAGTATATGGAGGAAAGTAAATATGAAAGCATGTGGTACCGTTCATAAATATGGAGATAATGTAGATACAGATGTTATCATTCCGGCACGCTATCTGAACTCATCAGATCCGGCAGAGCTGGCAAAAAGCTGTATGGAGGATATTGACCCGGACTTTGTAAACAGAGTGAAGAAGGGCGATATCATGGTAGCCAACAAAAACTTTGGCTGCGGTTCTTCCAGAGAGCATGCACCGATCGCGATCAAAGCATCCGGCATCAGCTGCGTTATTGCGGAGACATTTGCACGTATCTTTTATCGCAATGCGATCAATATCGGTCTTCCGATCATTGAGTGCCCGGCTGCAGCCAAAGAAATTGAAGCAGGGGACACCGTTGAGATCGATTTTGACAGCGGTATGATCTATGACAAGACAAAGGGAACCGAGTATCAGGGTCAGGCATTCCCAGAGTTTATGCAGAAGATCATCAAGGCAGAAGGCCTCATCAACTACATCAACGAAAATACAAAATAACAACAGCACACATAACATGTATGCGGCAGGAATTGACATCAATTCCTGCCGTTTGCACGTGTCAGCCACCCAAACTCCCCATATCAATAGTCATTGTCAGACCACATGTTGCTTATTATGTCAATGGATACTAAGTATTTTGCAGCCGCTACATGGCGATTTCTGCCGTCAGAGAACTATAGTAATTGCCTTGCCGCATTTTCGTTTTAGGTGATTTCTAAATTTTGTTGTCTCTGATGCTTGATTTACATGCCTTACGGAGAACTCGACGTCCCGGAAGCAAGGTAATCATCATTTTTGAAAGGGACTTTGCGCTCGTCGTTACTTATGTCTCGTATTTCAGAGACATTAAGTAACGTAACGTAGCGCATCGTAGCGAAAGCGTCCCGTCCAAAAATCGATGATACCTTGCTAAACCGGGACATCTCAGACATTCCTTCAGGCATGTATTCATCAGAGACTTAACAAAATAAGAAATCACACAAAAACTCTGCGTTCTGCGGCAATTATCTTAGTTCGCTGACGGCAGAACAAGTTAGCTTGTCGGCTGCAAAATATCATATTTATTGCTGACATAATAAGCAATATGTGGTTCGAAGAATAACTTTCGGTATGGGAAGTTTGAGTAAATAATTAGAGGGAGAGAAAGTGATGGATAGAATGACAGATGGCAGTAGTAACGGCACAATGACAGACAATGCAGTGATTTTGGAAAAGTTATCAGAGATCCTGCGTCGATATGTAGAACCGGATCCGGAGACCGGAGATCCTATAGTGATCACGGAAGAAACCGACATTTTCGAAGATCTGGGGGCGGATTCGCTGATGGTGATGCAGATCATTGCTGATGTGGAGGAGTGTTTTGGTATTACGTTTGATGATGTGGATCTGTTGAGTGAAAATTTCAGCAATACAGGCAGTTTTTGTGAAATGATAGCCAGACAGGTGCGGGAGGGATGACGGATGGGCAGGATGGTCACAACAGAGAATATCATATCGTTGATCCGGACAATACCGATATCCGTACACAAAGGACAGCATGCACTTTTGCTGGCAGATAATTCGGCAGAATCCATTGCGTTGTATGGCTTTTTCCTGAAAAATAATGTTCCGCTGATCCTGCTGAATGCGTCAATGCGGGATGAGCAGGTGCAGGAATATATGGATGAGTACCGGCCACAGTGGTTTGTGTATCCGAAGAACCGGAATCTGCCACAATATTCCGGTGGGCAGACCGAGTGTTCCGAAAACAGAAAGAGGTATCAATGCTATGAAACTGCCTGTGAGTGGAACGGGTATGTGATCGCAAGCCGGGGCAATGCCGGCTTTGAACTTACTTATCATTGGCTTGAGGATCTGGCGTTACTAATACCAACATCGGGGAGTACCGTCGGGCGAAGACTGGTGATGCTTACGAAAGCAAATCTGGCGGCCAATGCCAAGTCGATCGCCGAGTCTCTGCGTATGGATTGTACAGAGCGGTCAGCTGTGCTTATGCCAGTCTCATACTCTTATGGTCTTTCTGTGGTCAATTCCACGATCTATGCCGGAGGCCGTCTGCTTATCCCGGAAACCGATATTTTTCATAGGGAATGCTGGGACTATCTGGAAGAAAACAGAGTAACCGCTATCAGCGGTGTGCCATATGCATACGAATGGTACCGTAAGCTGCATGTGTTTGACAGGACGTTTGAGGCATTAAGGCTGATGACAACGGCAGGGGGAGCGATGAGCCGCAGTATGAAGGAATATCTGCTGCAGGAGGCTGAACGCAGAAATGTGGATCTGGCGGTTATGTATGGGCAGACTGAGGCAACAGCCAGGATCAGCAGCTTTTTTCTTAATGAACATCCGGATAAGATCGATAGTGTCGGTACGGTCATACCCGGAGGAAAACTGACAATCTCACTCGCAGATGAGAACGGATGTGGAGAAATTGTTTATGAGGGAAAGAATGTTTTTCTGGGATATGCACACAGTCTGAACCAATTGTTTATTACAGAGCAGGAATCATATAAATATACGGTGCTTCGCTATACGGGGGATGCAGGGTATATAGATGGGGATGGCTATCTGTATATCACCGGACGTATGAACCGTTATGCGAAGATATGCGGTCAGCGTGTGGGGCTGGATGAACTGCAGACAGAGATTGGAAAAATGTTTGGACAGAAGGTTGCAGCGGTCATGACTGCGGACGGAGAGCGGGAAATGATCGGGATATTTGGAACGAAAGAACCGGATGCAGCATGGGAACGATGTGTGCTGCAACGCTATCCGATCCTGCGTGGCAGTGTGAAGTATATTCAGATAGAGGAGCTGCCACGTACGATGAATGGAAAGTTGGATTATAAGAAACTGCAGGAATATATCTGAAATAGAGGTAGATAGATGTATTGTTTTGTAGAAAAATTAGTAGACGAGATGATAGAATTTAATATCGTTGAACAATGTCAAAAAGAAGAGTATGTATACAGTATTTTATGCATTGCTGAATCTATAATATGGTTTGTAACAATAATATGTATAGGGATATTTTTCCATATATTATGGCAAACTGTTGGATATCTGGCATTTTTGTATATTTTGAGAAGGCGGACAGGAGGCTATCATTTATCACGTTTTATATCTTGTTATAGTTGCTCTATTGCGTTGTTTGTAATGATTTACTATTTATTACATAATGTAGCAGCATTAATACAAGTAGGAATATTTGGTGTATTTGTTGTATCCGGTATTGTTATAGAGATCATTGGAACTGTAAATCATCCCAATATGTTTATGTCTAAGGCAGAGATTCTTCATGTTAAATGGCGTGCCAGAATCATTGCAGCAGTAGAAAGCAGTATCGTTATAATATTATGGATTGTTGGGAATAGAGGCATGGTATTGTATTTGGCTATGGCTATGATCACCTGTGCAGCACTTATGGTGTTGGCAATCGGACTGGGACAGGAAGTGAAAGAAACGTAGTTGTACGGATGAACCTAAGAGAGAAAAGGACAGTGGTGAGTTATTTGACAGATAATAAATATATATGCAATCTAGCAAAGAAAATTTATTTTTTACATATAACCTTATATTTTTGGCATATACCAAAATACATAGTATGTTTATGATATAATGAGCCTCAAAGAAAAACAAGCGGCTGCGAAGCAGACATTTGTTTTTCTGGGCTCATTAACGAGCAAATAAGCTTGTGAAACAAGCGAAAAAGCTCTGGAAGAGCGTATTTGCGAGTTTGATAAAAAGGCGAATAGTCGAATGACGTTATGAGCCTCAAAGAAAAACAAGCGGCTGCGAAGCAGAATATACATATGTAATTTGGAGGAAGAAAGTGTTAAGTATTGCATTTTGTGATGATGAACCGATCATGTTAGAAGAACTTTTTAACGTGGTCAAAGGATACATAGATTCAAAAAAAGTTGAATTTACTGCAGATTTGTTTGAATCTGGTGAAGAGTTTGTGGAAAAGGGAGTACGATGCAGGAAATATGATATTGTATTTTTGGATATTGAAATGAAAGAGATGAATGGATTGGAGGCTGCTGCATGGTTTCGTAAATTGAATGAACAGTCAAAGGTCATTTTTGTGTCTTCTCACGTAGAGTATACGCTAGATGCGTTTAAGGTGGCGGCATTTCGTTATATTATCAAGAATAAGGATACGATGACGCAGGCGGTGCAGGAAGCGTTAGATGCATGTCTTGATATAAATCCAGAAATAAAACAGGTCAAGAAATATCATTTTACAGAGTTAGATATGTTCCTCCAAACGGAAGATATTATTTATATAGAAAGTATACTACATGATTTGAAATTTCATATTCAAGCAGAAAGCAATTATGTATTTACTTTGGCAAGATGTACACTCAATATTTGGGAACAGGAAAATCATTGGAATGGGTTTGTTCGTATTCATCAAAGTTACTTGGTAAATATGAAGTATGTATATGCCTATAATTCTAAAGAAGTTGAACTTTTAGACGGAACAGTTTTGACGATATCAAAACAGAGAAAAACAGAAGTTTGCAAACTGTTTCGTGATCAGGCAATTCCAAGGCGAAAGCGACATACATAGGAAACTTATCAGGTAGAGGAGAGTTGATATGTTAGGATTTATTCAAGGACTTTTATTAATTATTATTGAAGTCAGTATTTATTTTTTTTACGCACAGACTTTTTGTGAAGCAGGAGACAAAATCACAGTAAGGCGTACAATAGCAACCGTTGTTGTATCGGCGGTTTTTCTGGATGTGACATCAACAATATTTGCTAAGTATTTTGTGATTAAATTATTGATGATAGTGCTTGTTTTGAGTATAATGCTGCAGTTTTCTTTTCGACAGAATTGGAGAAAGAGTATTGTGCTTGCAGCAATATATCAAAGTATTATTTTGGTTGTTGATTTTTGTTTTATTGTTTTGGCAAGTATGTTTTTGGAAAATAGGATTATTTCATTATCGTCGACGCAGATGTTACTTGCTTTATTGTCAAAAAGTATCTTGTTTTGTTTGATCTATATCGTCAATAAGATATTTATACGGCGCAAGGTAAATGCAGTAGCAAACAGGATATGGCTTCGCTTTATGGCGTTTCCAGTGGTGACCTTTTTGATGATTGCATTGCTTGTAGCAGATTTGCCTAATATTCAATCGGTCCATCAGGTCACAGTATATGGAATGCTTGCTGTATGCTTGATAGCGATTGATTTTGTAGTAGTATACTTTTTGGATATGATTGTTCAAGAGGAAGCAGAGAAGATGCTGCATTTGGAATTTAAAAATGACACGGAAGCGCAGATGAAGTTGTATAAAAATATATGTCAAAATAATGAAATACAGAAAGCGAGCATTCATGAATTTCACCATCATTTGACTTGTCTGACTTCTTTATGTGAGAAACAGAAGTATCAAGAATTGGAACATTATTTACACAATATAGACCAGAAATTGTCTTATAATGTGGAGTGGATGAATACAAATCATGTGATTGTGAATACTGTGTTAAATCAAAAATATAACGAAGCTGCCAAAAGGAAAGTTTTGATCGTATGTCGTTTTAATGATTTGAAGGGAATTTGGCTGGAAGATCAGGATGTTGTTGTGATATTAGCGAATTTATTGGATAATGCGATTAGAGCGAGTGAAGAATGTGAGGAAGAACATACGATATATTTTACGATGCGTCTGATTGACGGGACATTGTCGTTGGATATTCAAAACACCTATCAAGGACCTGTGACAATAGTGGATAATGAACTACGCACAACGAAGAGGGAAGATGACCGGCATGGATATGGCATCAAAAATGTACAGCATGTTGTAGCAAACTATGGAGGAACATTTCGGCTGTCCTTGGAAAGAAGATTGTTCGGAATACATATTACGATTCCTCGAAAGATATGATTAGTATGTATGAGAATGATTCTCTGAAAGATTAGACCAAGAGAGAGTTTTTTGCACAATGCGGATATAATAATGCGAATATAGAATAAAAAGAGTTGCAATCGCAAGAATTATATGATAATATATATATTGTTCGGCGTCTCTGTTGAGACGTTGTATCTGACATAGTATGATCTTATGTTTTTGGACCTTTAGCTCAGTTGGTTAGAGCAATCGGCTCATAACCGATCGGTCCAGGGTTCGAGTCCCTGAGGGTCCATTCGATGGGAAGAAACTGCCATTATTGGGAAAAAGACTTCCATTGATATTTTTATTTTATTTGGCCTAGTGGCTCAGTTGGTTAGAGCGCCGCCCTGTCACGGCGGAGGTCACGGGTTCGAGTCCCGTCTGGGTCGTTTCAGTAATTGTTTTTACGATTACGATATGGGATCTTAGCTCAGCTGGGAGAGCATCTGCCTTACAAGCAGAGGGTCACAGGTTCGAGCCCTGTAGGTCCCATTGTCCAAAGGACATGCCGGCGTGGCGGAACTGGCAGACGCACAGGACTTAAAATCCTGCGGGACTAACCTCCCGTACCGGTTCGATTCCGGTCGCCGGCATTAAAGTTAAAGCCTGAAACTTAAGTAAAATTAAAGGTTTCAGGCTTTTTTGTTGTGTAAAAATAATAAATAGGGGATTGTTATATATGAATGAACGATCGGTATATGTGCTAATTTGTACATTTGCCGGTCGTTTTGTACAAAGGTATTTTTTGTACAATATACTTGTGGTAAAGTGAATTTGCTGATAAGAAAAAATATATTGTTTCAAAATAACGAATTTATTTTTTCGAAGACACATAAGAAAATGTTTAATGCGAGGAGAGAAGAAAAAATGTTTACAAGAATGTCAAAAGGAGTACTTTGGGTATTGGTAGCAGCGGTTGTTATAGGTGGATTTGTGGGGATGGCTGAGGAAGTCGGAATAGGTCTGCTTATATGGCTGGGGGGACTTGTCCTGATCTGGGGACTTGGCGTATTTGTTGAACTGATTAACAATATTTTGGATATTAAGAAAATATTGCAATCAATATCATCTACAGGCTCTATGGGAAACTCAAATGTTGGATCATATGGCAGCATGGGTTACAACATGAATACTTCAAAACAGTCCGGTTGGAATGAGACAACATGGTATTGCAATCACTGTGGAACACCTAATAGTTCAGATGCAACAAGATGTGTAGGTTGTGGCACTCTGCGACCAAATAGTGGGAAACCCAGTCTGGCTTCGGCAGCGGCACAGATGGGTAATTCCAGAGAAACGCAGACAGGATGGTACTGCAGATATTGTGGTTCAAAGAATAATGCGACATCAAGGGTTTGTATTGGGTGTGGTAAAGATAAATAAAAAGTTAAAGAGTTCTGATCCTGTAATTGCAGGGTAGAGAAGCAACAGATAGCAGCTGACAGACCTGTTGTAAAATGACCGGCAGATGTTAATTTGTACATCTACCGGTCGTTTTGTACATATCCATTTTATTATGAATTTAATATGGTAGGATATTAATTGTCGATACAGGAAATCGTAGATATGGTGTTTATCTGCTATGGTTAGACAGATTAGATTGGGAGAGGAAAAGGTACATTATGAGGCGATATAAGGGATTGCTGTTAGCGGGAGTTATATGTATAGCTTGCAGCATGAGTGCTTGTCAGAGAACAGTCAAAGATGAAACGAGGACGACAGATTCAATAATTAGTGAAAATGCAGATGAACATATGGATGAAACGAATAGTGAAGTGAAATCAGAAGGATTATAACTTCTGTGATATAAAATATAAGTAAAATTGAAATCCTGTGAAGAGAATAACATTCAATGAAAAATTTTGAAAGATAAGTTCTCTTTACAGGATTTTTTGGAGGGCGTTGATGTATCATCTTATCTTTCATTAAAGAACAGTGGCGTAAAATATTATGATTACGACGGAAATGAACTTGGAAATGTGGAATATTTTACATCCTTCAAATCCTGTGGTGTCAATTATATAAGACTTCGTGTCTGGAATGATCCATATGATTCTGACGGGAATGGTTATGGCGGAGGAAATAATGATCTGGCATCTGCAATCACAATGGGTAAATGGGCATCCGAAGCAGGGCTTAAGGTACTGATTGATTTTCATTATTCTGATTTCTGGGCAGATCCTGCAAAGCAGAAAGCTCCAAAGGCGTGGGCAGAATATTCATTTGAGGACTGTCAGGGGTAAATAGAAATAAACTATCTTTTTCGGATGGGGCATGGTAGAATGAATCTTACATGGCAGTTTTTAGAGAAAAAACTGTAAAAGAAGAACTTATAAAGGGAGGTTATATTACAAAATGAAAAAGAAAAGAAGCTTATGGATAACACTTGCGGCAGTGGCCTGTATATGTGTATCGATGTTATTTGGTTCGGCAGCCACTGCAAAAGCAGAGGGTGAAGGACAGGAATATACATATACGGATGCTACGTTGTTTGTTTGTGGTGCTGATGGTGTGGTTACTGCTTATGCAGGAGACAGAAATGTAAAAGAGATTGTGGTTCCGCAGACGATCGGTGGTGTGACAGTTACAGGAATCGGGGCAGAAGTATTTAAAGATATGACAGAGCTGGAGTTTACAGCAGTGCCTGATACTGTAATATCATTTGGTGATTTTGCATTTAGCGGATGTAGTAAACTGAATACGATCTATCCGTATCAGCCGGTGCTTGATTCTGTGACAGGGGTGGATACCGGGAAGTTTGTTATCTTGAATTCCGAACAGAATGTCGGAAAAGTTATAACACTTCCGACAAATCTGAATCAGATCGGTACAGGCGCATTCGCGGGTTGTACTTCTGTTGGCAAGTTTGCTGTTGCAGATGCAAATGCATATTTTACAACACATGCATGGGATCGTGCATGGACACAGCAGCCAAATGATAATTCCGGTGATGAGGTAGTGACGAATCCTAAAAATACAGGTGAAGTTTTGTTAAGTAAAGATGGAACGATAATGTATCGTCTGGCACCTGCCTTCCATTATACGGGAAATGGTCTTTATAATATACCGGAGACAGTTGTGACTCTTCTGCCATATGCCTGCGAGCAGGTGTCATTAAACGGAGGATTTGTAATTCCTGCATCCGTGCAGGTTATAGGAGATTATGCATTCTATAAGTGCGGGAATCTGAATACAGTAAAATTTGCTGAGGGGTCCCAGACATCCACGATCGGAGCGTATGCATTTGCATATAATAATAATTTACAGAAATCAGATATAACAGACGGGGCTTCGTGCTTTACACTTCCGACCGGTGTGACATCTATCGGGGAGTATTGCTTTGCTTATTGCCAGAATATTGTGATTGATATATCAAAGACAAAACTTGAAGTTATTCCTGATTATGCATTTTATGAGAGCGACAACCTTCATGAGTTGCAGACACCTGTAACATTACGAAAGGTTGGAGCTTATGCATTTTATGGCTGCAACAATCTGAATGAAGTGAAATTCCTTGGAAAGACTTTAGAGGAGATCGGAACAGGAGCATTTAAGACCTGCAATAATCTTCATATTGTAGATATTCCGGAAGGTGTCACGGCGATTGCAGACGGAACCTTTGATGGATGTCAGAATCTGAATACTATAAAACTTCCGGACAGCTTAAAAACGATTGGTGATAATGCATTTAAGGATTGCAGAAATATTCATGAGATGGTGATTCCTCCAAATGTATCTCATGTATCTAAGAACAGCTTTGCCGGAGCAAATCAGAATGACATAGATACATCAAAGAACCAGTACATCCAGAAATTTGTAAAAGCAAAGCTTCCGGATGTCGGTGAGAAATTCACAGTCGGAAATCTGAAATATAAGATAACAAAGTCTCACAAGACGAAAGGAATGGTAGCGTTATATGGAACTAAGGGTAAGTCATTAAAGACAGCCAAGGTTCCGGCTACGATCATGTATAAGGGTTATAAATTCAAGGTTACATCGATTGGAAATAATGCATTCAAGAACTGTAAAAAGTTAAAAACAGTGAAGCTTGGAAGCAATGTCAAATCAATCGGTAAGAATGCATTTTACGGATGCAAGAAGCTGACAGGTGTTACCCTGGATGCCAAGTTGACTACGATTGGAAACGGAGCATTTTCAAAGTGCATCTCACTTAAGAAGATTACTATTCCTGCAAAGGTTACAAAGATCGGAAGCAAAGCTTTTTACGGTGACAGTAAATTAAAGACAATTACGATCAAGAGCAGTAAGATCAAGACAAAGAAGATTGGAAAATCAGCATTTGCAAAGATCAATAAAAAGGCTACGATCAGAGTTCCCAAGAAGAAGCTTTCAGCATATAAGAAGATCATCAGAAGTGCCGGAGCGGCAAAGAGCGTAAAGATTAAGAAATAAAGATCCATTCCTTTAATAACAGAACGAATATATATATTCTGTCAGGATAACAAAAGCCCCGCGGCAGGTAATGCCACGGGGCGAAGGAAGGGAATCTATGAAAAATGAAAGTAAGCAATAATTATAAAGTGTGTATCTGATATTCAGGTATGCACTTTTTTAGATATGAGGACATACAGTCGAAAACGCTTGCTCTGACCACATTTTCGGTGATGCCCTCTTGGTTTTGTTTTCCTTTGATGGTATTCATATTAAAGGATAAATGTGTTCATTCTATGTTCAGGGTGTCAATGAATTGTGAAAAGAACACATAAAAAATGCATGTTTTAACGGGATTAACGTGCGGTATAAAATGATTTACAGGTTGCGTTTATTCGTGGTATGATAAAGAAGCCTGCAGGGAGCAGGAAAATAAAAAGGTTATGGAAAACACAGGAGGAAAAGAAAATGGTAGTAGTAAATACAGAAAATATACCGGGAAGAGAGTATCAGGTGATCTCATTGGTAACAGGTTGTTGTGTTATGTGTAAGAATATCGGAAAAGATATCGGTGCATCCTTTCGTAATATGGTAGGAGGAGAAATGCAGGCGTATACACAGATGATGGCTGATGCAAAAGATAAGGCGATTTCGTATATGATCAATCAGGCTATGAGCATGGGAGCAGATGCGATCGTAAATGTCAGATTTGCTTCAACAACAATTGTTGCCGGTGGCGCAGAAATTCTTGTTTCCGGAACAGCAGTGAAGTTTACAGCTTAACAGATTGATTTCTACACAGTGTTAGAAATGGAGGAGTATATGAAGAAACCAAAACATGAGCTGATGACATTTGTTGCCGGAATCGTTATGCTGGTAGCAGGGTTATTTATATTGTCTCAGAAAGTAATTGTATCATCCAGTTTCTTTTCTTCATTTGGAGGATTGTCAATCTGGGGAGCAAGAGTCAGTTCCGGTATGGTAGTGATTCCGTTGATCATTGGAATTGTATGGATGTTTATGACAGATTCATTTGCATCAAAGGTTTTTTCTGCATTGGCAGGACTTTTGATCGTAATAGCAGTTATTTTGTCAACAAATATTCATCTTACCAGTATGACATTATTTGATTGGCTGTTAATTCTGGTACTGATCTTTGGAGGACTTGGGTTTGTAGGCAGAGTGCTTCTGGCAGACAGAAAAAATGATGAGGTTGATCCACGAGAAGAAATGTACAGAGAAATGTATGGCGAATCGATGGATAAAAAATCAAAGAGAAGAAGAAAATAGGATTTTGTATATTCCGTTGGAAACGGGAGAATTTAAAGGGAAAGACTATTACAAATAAACTATAAGAAAGAGATGAGTGATATGCCTTATTTTTATTTTGACCCAACGTATATTTTAGTTCTGATCGGAGTTGTTCTGTCTCTGATCGCATCTGCTCAGGTGAAATCGGCGTATAAGAAATATGAGAAAGTATCGACAAGATCAGGATTTACTGCAGAGCAGGTGGCAGCAATGATCCTCAGAAATGCGGGAATTACAGATGTGGCGATTCGACCGATCGCAGGCGAATTAACGGATAACTATAATCCCAAGGATCATACACTGAACCTGTCACAGAATGTATATGGTTCCAGGTCGATTGCAGCAATAGGCGTAGCAGCACATGAGTGTGGTCATGCAATTCAACATGCGGAAGGATATGTACCGCTTAGCTTTCGTTCGGCGATCGTGCCTGTTGTAAGCATTGGTTCTACATTATCATGGCCATTGATCCTGATCGGTTTACTGATCCCGAGACTGGACGTATGTATTACATTCGGAATCATTTTGTTCTCGCTGGTCGTTGTATTCCAGTTCGTAACATTGCCGGTTGAGTTCAATGCTTCGGGCAGAGCCATTGCAATCTTAAGAAATGGCGGATTTATGACGGAAGAAGAACTTGGCGGTGCTAAGAGAGTTTTAACTGCCGCGGCACTTACTTATGTGGCAGCAATGGTAACAGCGATTCTTCAGCTCGTACGTCTGCTGTTGCTTACAAATAGAAGAAGATAATCAAAAAGTAAATATCGTGTGTTTTGGTAGAGTCCATTATAAGAATGCCGGAATATAATAAAAAACGTGATCGAAAGGTAAAGACAGTGGTGTTAAGAGATAACTGCAATGATCTTTCCGGTCACGTTTTTATTTTGTAAAAAGGAATGGATACAGGAAAGCGTATGGGTTTATATAGGAATACTCGGTATATGTCAGCAGTGTATAGTACAAAATATACAAATAAAATGCTAAAATTAGTAAAAATACCTAAAAATATGTTGCAAAATTGTGAATAGTATTTATAAAAATTATGTGCTACAATATCCGTGGTGTGATAAATTTGGATAGTTTCTCACAAAATTAATACGAAATTGTGCAATAAATTAGAAGATTACACAAAAATATGCCCAAGGTATCACAACCGGAAACATAATGACATTGCCAGTTATCCCAAGGGGTTGGATAACTGGCAATTTATAGTATATCAACGTATACATAGGAATTGGCGGGATGCAGTTCCGGACAGCAATGAATGGAGGACAGAATGAGAAAACGAAACATGAGAGGATATGTAGCAGGATTTGCTCTTGCGGCAGGATTATGCATAACGCAGGGAATACCTGCACATGCAGCAACCGAAGTACAGAGCGACAGCGGAACGGATCAAAGCTATGAGACAGCAGATCCGTCGAGGGGAGTTACCTATATAAAGAACGATTCGGGGAATACGTTGGGAATTAACCTGAATGGTAATTCTGCCGTCATTCGTATGTCTGAGAATTCTACGTCAGATAAGACATGTATTAACATATATAATGATAAGAACAGGAATGGAAAGGTTGATGACGGAGAGACAGCATTTACGCTGGATGGAAGTGCGGATATCATTTGTTCCGGCGGAATGCCGATCTATGGTCTCTATCAGCAGAAGTATGATAAACCGATGGCGATCACGGTGGATGGAGCGGATATCGGATGCGTGAAGGGTATATATGAAAGTTTACTGGATTCGGAGAGCAATTCTCAGCCGGCTTTAAAACTTCAGATTACGAATTCTGTGCAAATTTCTGCCGTAGTGGCTGCGGAGAAATCACAGATAAACGGAGATGTAGAAGTCAGCGTTGGCGATGGATGTGAACTCAGCAGTCTGGTAGCAGCCCAGACAGCTTCTGTTTCCGGTAATGCAGCAGTAAATCTGAATGGTGGTTCATATGGAGTTGTCCAGATCCTACATGAAGGAGCAGAGATTCAGAAAGATTTGGACATTACATTTCAGGGTATTACCTTGAAAAATGGTGTAGGTAGTTCCGTCGCATCATCCGGTTGTAAGGTGCTGGGAAATGTAAATTTTGATGCAGACGGAGTGAATGTGGAAAGTAGCAGCAGTGCATCCTTTGCTGTATTAGATGGTGCAAACTGTAGCGGAGATCTGAATGTTACATTAAAGAATTATACAGGATCGGACTGGACATTCTATGGCGCTAAAAATAACAGTTATGTTAAGGGAGACCTTGATGTACAGATCATTGGAGGCAGCGGAACCTATGGCAGCATCTATGGAACTATGCAGACTGTCGTAGAGGGAACAGCTAATATCCGGATAAAGGATTGTAATTGTAAAGGTGCAATTTACGGTGATTATGCAGGCGCTTTTTTAAGCAGAAAGAATCCTGCTGACGGAACATATGCTGTGACTATATCGATTGATGGATGTACGGCAAAGGGTATTGTATATGGTCAGGCATATGCACAGCAGGTTTATTCTCTGAAAATGAATATAACAAATATAGATGCTACCGGGTGTAATATCTATGGATTCCAGTCAGGGACAACTAATGTAATGGGACAGACTGATATCAGTATGAGTAACTGTAAGGGAAGTTTTATTTGTGGATACAATGGATACAATTCAGAGAATAAGAAAGATGAAGAAACACTGACAGTTACAATAAAAAAGTGCATTGTATCAGGAACACTTTTTGGTATAAATCAGGGCTATTTTGAAAAAGATTGTATACTTCATACGTCAGAAAATATTTTTAATAGTTATACCGGATTTAGCGGCATTACTGTTGAGAAGAATGTAGAGCTTATATCTGCCAATGAAAATGACAGCTCAATTCTGGATGCAAATGGTGATCCATTGATCGATTCCTGTTCATTTGCGGCAAATGGATATTATGATATTACCAATAGTATAACCGTAAATGGCAATTTTACAGTAGAAATGACAGGAGTCCGTACTAACTCATTAACGATAGTTGGATCTTCTTATCTGTATGGTGATTCAAAATATACGATAAAAGACAGCGAAATTACAGGAAGCTCACCAAATACACTTACATTTGCAGATAATATTTCACGGGCAACTGAAAATACAACAACGGTTCTGATCGATAATACAGATTTCAGTGCCTTGAGTTCTCTTAGTTTTGGTAATCGGCTTGCGGATGGGCAGATCCTGACTATGACAGTTAAGGATAACTGTAAGCTTCCTGTAAATTATTATGTAACACCAAATAGAAATCAGACAGGCTCTGCTGTAGTGACAATCGGAAATGATGTGTATTATGGTGGAGTTGTTACACTGAAGGAAGATGTAACAGCAGATAATGTTTATTTTGGTACATATGCAAATTATAGTAGTGGATATGCTACTGTTTTAATCCCGGATAATGTGACGGTAACAGCAAATGAAAATATCTATATACCATATTTTGCAAAGGTATTGAATAAGGGTACTTTGACAGCAAAAACAATAAAGAATCTTACTTCATCTTCGGAATCCAAGATATATCTGAATGGGGGAACGATTCAGGCAGAGAAAAAGGAAGTTGAGATCTATTATCCGATCAGTCTTGAATATGATGAGAAAGCAAGTCGGGTATCGATCAGTTCCAATGAAACGATATCATTAGAGCCGGATGTTTATTATGGTAAAAACGGACAGACCATTAGTGTATATCCATCATATATGAAAGGCTATAATCTGGTGTCGGTTGTTTTAAAGAAAGCATCAGAAACACAGGCATCAGAACTGGCAGAAATCAGGGGTAATTACAGTTTTGATATGCCGGATGAACCGGTGACGGTTATTGTCACAGTTGAAGGCAAACAAATTACTATAAAAAAGACAGTTGCAGATCCATGTGCTGTATTGAATACGACATACACGGCAGACAAACCATTATATGATCTGACCAGACTCATGATCTTTAACGATGCAGAAGAAGGTACAGTTAGATATACAGAGGATGCTGTTTATACACTTCCGGAAGGTTTGAAGATAGAGAATGGAAAGCTCGTCGGAACACCTTCTACATTGTACGAGGATGGAAAACGTGTAGATATCCATGTTACAGCAAAAAACGGAACAGAGGCTGTACTAAAACTGAACGCTATTGTGTCTACAAAACAGCAGATGCAGGAAAGTACAGCCGAACGATTGACAATAGATGAACAAAAGAAAGAGATTTGTCTGAACGGCATGTCGGCAGTAATTCAGCAGACCGGATCACTGGATGACGGAACGATCCTTACCGGTATCTTTGCAGACGATGATCTGGATGGTAAGGCAGATGGCAAACAGGCAATATATAGTGGAGATCTGTCAGCGTATACAATTTATGGAATTTCCGGCGTAGATTCATGGAATTATCCGGTAAAGATCACAGTACTTAGTGGCACAGTAGGAACTATTTATGGAGAGTCGAATGCCACCATTACATATCCTGAGAAAAATGCTCTTATATTAGAAATCCAAGGCGGTACGGTAGATAATGTGTACGGCATGGGATCAGGAACTGTTGGTGGATATGTATATATCAGAAAAGGGAAAAATGCAACAGCAAATGTTGCTATAAAAAATTCTTCAACTTATACAGAGCCGACAGGATCATTGCTTGATAATAATGGCGTGGTATCCATAGGCGGAAAGTATCATTCATATGATAAGATTACGGCTGCGTCCATAGAGGTAAAAGATTATGCCAACATAATATTTGATGAAGCTGTTGAACTGACAGAAACACTGACAGTAGGCAGTGGAACAAAGGTTACCTTTAACAGTAGTGTAAAAGCAGATAAATTTGCTAAAACAGGCAGCATTTATGCAGAAGAATGGTTTTATTCCAAAGCGGAGTTTGAAACATTTGCACCAGGTTACTCATGGGTACATATTGAAAAGACAGCGACCCTGATCGCAGATATGATTCAGACAGATAATACATCGGGAAGAATTTATCATAAAGGCGTTGTTTCGGCAAATAGCTGTTCTAATAAGGCAAAATGGATTGTGGCAGGAACATTTGCGGATGGAACGGATATCAGTGACTGGTCAAATCTGTATTTCAAGATAACTGCATCATCTAATCTTGGAAGTAATCCATTTAATTATGCAGATTATTGGGACTTTCTTGCCAGAGAGGACGGCAATGGATCAGATTATTTCCTGTGCGGAAATATAACACAGCATGTTAAATATAAAGATATAGCAGGATATACAGCTGTATTATCTTTAAATGATGGAGATGCTGTGGAAGGAACAAACGGAAGCTGTTTGATGGCAATACCACAGGAAGAAATGACATTATACGTTTCTTATATTCCAAAGCAGATCAGTTGCAAGAAGCTGTATGCAGATCCGGCAGCAGTGAAGGGAACAGAATATACTACAGAAGATCCGCTATATGATCTGAGTCAGATCAAGATTGAAAATGATACAACAGCACAGTACGGATCGACAAAGAAATATAAGATCAAGGAAGGCTCAAAGCTTCCTGAGGGGTTAACCTTAGATGGTGATCAGGTAGTTGGTACACTTGCAGATACGGCAGAAACGACAGAGACTACCTTCCGTATCACAGGAAGAAATGGATCTGTAGCAGAGTGTAAGATTTTATTTACGGTAGAAGAAGCCGGATATAAAGAAACAGATCTGAATGAGGAACTGGATGCAAAAGCATATAGTGATATTGATCTGAAGGGCCATTCTGTTGTAATCCTTCCGGATGAATCGGACAGCACGGGCAAGAAGGTATCTATTTATCCGGATGATAATCATGATGGTATTGCAGATAATGGAAAGGTATTAAAGATAGGTGGAGAAAGCTCGTATGATCTGAGCAGCCGTTCTATCTATGGTTATAAAGATACAACTCCATACAAAGGAGATGTCACTATCTATATGTATGGTGGAAGCATCGGTAGATTATATGGAGCTAAGGGATCATCAAAGAGTGAAAACAACTTTGCACAGGTCGATGGTGCAGTCGGATTATTTATTAAGGGTGGTCAGATATCCTATGAGACAGCTGTAGCATATTATGCGAATGTAAAGAAAGCAGAACTTTATGCTACAGACGGTAAAATGTACCGATATGTATATGGCTTGAACACTGCAACGGCCGATGAACTGGTATTCCGGTTTACAGATCAGGCACAGATGGTACAGACACCTTTAAAAGAAGAATATAAGATGTATATTGCATCGCAGAGTACAGTAAATAAAAATGCAGAGATCACGGTTGGCGCATCGGGAAGCCGGTATGCATTTGCAAATTATAATGGTAACCAGATCAGTGACAAATCATCTGCATATGGATTTTCCAAGAGTACTGTAAACGGAAATGTAAATTACGATGTTATCGGAAACTGGCAGCTTGGCGGAAGTGGAACAAATATTGTGTCCTATGATTCGGAGATCAAGGGTGATCTGAATGTATTGATTAACACGAATTCATATGGCATATATGGAAATGACGGATTCTATACGACCGGATCACTGGTTAGACAAGGATCAGTGAATAATTTAAATGTTACAGATAAGACAGGAGCAAATGGTTATGTCTTAGCTGCCGACTGTACATTGAATAATGTTCGTGTGAAACGTACCGTAAGTGGTTCCGCCAGAGATGTTACATATCTGAGCGGTAAATGTACGATAAATGAAAGCTTCTATGCTGAAGATTATATTGACAAGAAGCTGCCGGATGTATGTATTGGTGGAATCTATACCGTTAATAAAGATATCTCTGCCAGGGATCTGAAAACTCTGGACGGAGCAGAAGTTACGATTGCTGATGGCGTATCCGTCGATTATACAGGGGATGCCGAATTATATGGAACATTGATCAATAATGGAACATTTACTTGTAAGGGTGATAAAAATTCAAAAACAACATTAGCGGGAACATTTACAAATGCAGGTGAAGTTACTCTGTGGAGCGCAACGACATTAACGATTAACAGTTCGGCCGCATTTATCAATGAAACGGATGCATCCTTCTGGTTTGGTAAACTGACGAATTCAGGAAAGATCATTAATGATGGTGTTTTACAGCAGGGTGTAAGTACAACTTCAATCGGAAATGGTGTGATTCTTACTTCCAGGATACCGGAAATGGGAGCTTCATCATTATCATATTATTCAACAATTTATTATAAAACAGAGTTGATATATCCGGAATTCTGCTTTGAGGATGCGGATAAGGTACCGGTTTCAATCGCACCGATAACAGCCTCCTATATGAAGACTTCCGGTATTGAAGGCGATGATTCCGTCTACATCAAGGGTGGTGTGGCCGTAACGGTAACTGTTTCTGGAACACCTGTAGAGGGGCTGACAGTAGATACGATCACATACAAAAATGGCGGCAATACAATGACCAAACAGAATGAGACCTTATGGACTGCTAATATGCCATATGCGCCGGATTCGTTTACGATAAATATGAAGAATGATACTGCTACAGTCATAACACTTGATAAGACAGAGGATATGGTAGATACCGCAGTTGTGGGAATTACAACAACAGCAGATCACCCGCTATATGATCTGACCGCTTTAAAAATCACAAATGACATTGACAGTGAAACTGCAAAGGTTGTTTATTCTCTGGATAACGGATCGATACTTCCTTCCGGTCTGGAATTAAAGAATGGAAAGATTTACGGAACACCGAAGAAAGCGTCCGAGACGGAACAGACTGTAACGATCAAGGTATGCGGTAAGAATCAGACAGTTGCAGCATTTAAGCTGACATTTGCAAAGGTTGCCAAGGGAACACCGGTTATGGAAACTCCTGGCACATGTTCCGGTATTGCAGGTAAGACGCTGAAAAGTGTAACACTTCCGACATCAAAGTTAGGTACATATGAATGGGCAGATGCCGAGACGATTATTACTAAGGCAGGAACAGAAGTGTACGATGCATATTTTGTTCCTGAAGATACAGTTAATTATGATTGGAGCAAGGCAAATATTGCGGAAGATGCTTATGAAGTATTGGCAAATGGATCTGTAAGGATTAAAGTAAAACTTACAGTGAAATCAGAGAAACAGATTCCGACCTATACAGTTCCGACAGATCTGAAGGGGATCTATGGACAGACACTTGCAGATGTAACAATTCCGGAGACAGAAGATGGAACATTTGCATGGGTAGATGACAGCATTTCCCTTGGGGAGGTAGGAAGCCGATCATTTAAGGCAGTCTATACTCCGAAAAACGGAGATATTTATGAAAATGCAGAGGATATTACAATTACAGTAATGGTTGAACCTGCAAAACCGGGATTCAAGCCTGAACTTGATGCGATAACGGTGAAGCAGGGAACCGTATTAGGGGATGTAGAGCTTCCGGATGTTGAAGGCGGCTATTACTACTGGTATACAGCAAAAACAACTGTTATAAATGAAGCGGGAGATTATAAGGTATGTTATAAGCCGAGTGATATCACAAATTATGATTGGACAGAAACTGCTGGATGGAGCAATGCTCATAAGGGTATTATCCTGTCAGTAAGAATCCTGGTTGGTGAGGAACATGCTCATACATTTGTCTGGAAATCAGATGTAACAAAGCATTGGAAAGAATGTACATGCGGTGATAAGACAGAAGCAGAAGAACATACATTTAATGCCGGTGAGATCACAAAGGCTCCAACAACAACGGCAACCGGTATTAAGACCTATGAATGTACAGTCTGCGGTTATCAGAAGCAGGAAATTCTGCCAAAGAAGGAGGAGACTCCGGATCCTGATAAGCCGGATCCAAAACCGACACCGACACCTGACAATCCAAATCCGGTTGACCCGAATCCCGGAACACCGGAGGTTACGGATATCAGCAAGGCAGTTGTATCCGGTATCGTGAACAAAGCATATACCGGAAAAGCACAGGTACAGTCCAAGCTTACGGTATCATTAGGTGGTAAGGTTCTTACAGCAGGAAAAGAATATGTAGTGACTTACAAGAATAATAAGAATGCTGGAAAGGCAACCATGACCATCAAGGGACAGAATGGTTATACCGGCACATTAAGCAAGACATTTAATATTACGATCAGTAAGGGCAAGACCTATGCAGTAAAGAGTGTGAAGTATAAAGTGACCAAGGCAGCTACAAATGGCAAGGGAACCGTTACGGTAACAGGAAGCTCTTATAAGAAGACAAATAAGAAGTTTAAGACCTTGAAGCTTGGCAAGACAGTCAAGATCGGTGGTATCTCTTATAAGATTACAGCGGTTAATAAGAATGCATTTAAGGGTTATAAATATCTGAAGTCCGTAACGATAGGAGATAATATAACGACGATCGGTAACAACGCATTTGAAGGATGTAAGGCACTTACAACCGTTAAGCTCGGTAAGGGTGTGACAAAGCTTGGAAGTAAGGTATTCTATAAGGATGCAAAGCTTAAGAATATTACAATCACATCAAAGAAGCTTAAGACAGTTGGCAAGAACGTATTTAACGGTATTCATAAAAAACCGGTTGTAAAACTTCCGAAGAGTAAGTATACTAAGTATGTGAAACTTTTGAAGAAAGCGAAGATGCCTTCAAAGGTAACATATAAGAAGATAAAATAAAGCTGTGAATATGTTCTCATGATAGATGATCATATGACAATTTCATAGTATAAGGTGAAAGGCCACCGGAGTATCGAATGCCAGTTCATGGAATTTCTGGGCGACAGAGTTGTATGGAAAGCAGAAGATATCGGTGGTCTTTCCTTTTAACAGGAAGGTGGCAGAATGAGTATTTTTGATATTGTAGGTCCGGTCATGGTCGGACCGTCCAGCTCGCATACGGCAGGTGCAGTAAGGATCGGATATATCTGTTATAAGCTGATGGATGAACCCATCCGAAAGGTGGAGATCGGGTTATACGGATCGTTTCTGGCGACAGGAAAAGGAGGCCTTGCAGCTACCGCTACCGGAATGGCGGTTGCTGAACGTCTGTAGAGGTTCTTACATGAATGAGCCTGTGAAATCCTATGGAATAAAGTTGACAGCCGGTGTGAAATTATAGTATATATAATCCAATAAAAAGTGTCGTCTGGATAGAATTGTGCGGTGGCTCTGAGACGAGAAGGGTGTAACAGACCTTTCCTTACGCCAGTCCTTAGTGAGCCGCAAGAAAGCGGCGAACTTAGTACTGTTGCGTAAGGAATAGAACGAGAGTGCGCTGTTACACCCTTCTCGTCTCAGAGCCACCGTACAATTCTATAGTATGAGAATAAGGAGACAACATGGGAAAAGTATTTTTTACAAGACACGGTCAGACAATCTGGAACGTGGAGAATAAGATATGCGGTGCAACTGATATTGAACTTACAGAGCTTGGACATCAACAGGCAGAAGAACTTGGAAGAAAGCTGGCAGAGGAGCGGCCGGGGATAGATGAGATCCTGTATTCCCCGCTTGTCCGGGCATCAGAGACAGCCAGACATATATCAGAGATGACCGGGATACCGATGCGGATGGAACCAAGATTAAAGGAGCAGAATTTCGGACGCTTTGAATCAACACCACGAAATGGAGCAGAATTCATGGAAGCAAAATCCCATTTCCTCGACCATTACGATGGCGGTGAGACTATGATGCATCTGTGCCAGCGTGTCTATAATCTGTTAGATGATGTAAAGGCGGAGTCGGATCATAAGACATATCTGCTGGTTGCGCATAATGGAATTTCAAGAATCGTGCAATCATATTTCTATGATATGACAAATGAAGAATTCGCGCATTTCGGGATTAAGAACTGTGAGATCCGGGAATATGAATTCAGATAAAATGCCTCTTTGCAGAGCAGATAGAAACAAAAAACAGTAAAAGCACATGCTTAATGATAAAAATATATCAATAAGCATGTGCTTTTTACATGTTCTGTGTCGGGAATAGATGTATAATAGTACAATGTTAGTTAAAACTAACAAAAATTTGGAATTTGCAACAGAACCATTGACAATATAGCTGATTTGTGCTATTGATCATATGAACACATATTCAAATGTTCAAAACAATAAACGTTAGTCATAAAAAGATATACCAGTGTGATAGAAAGTACTGGAGAATGGAGGAGACAAAATGGAAAATCAGAATTTTTTACAGATTAGTGGTCTGAAAAAGAGCTTCGGATCAGGGGAGAACCGGACAGAGGTATTAAGAGGACTGGATTTTACAGTGACGAAGGGAGAAATCTGTGTCTTGCTTGGACCATCCGGCTCCGGTAAGTCTACGCTATTGAATATCATAGGCGGAATCGATAATGCGGACAGCGGCTATATTGCTATCAATGGAGAAAAAACAGTTGATATGGATGAGAAGACGCTGACACAGTACAGAAGAAAGCATCTTGGCTATGTATTCCAGATGTATAATCTGATCCCGAATCTGAACGTAAAGGAAAATGTAGAGGTTGGTGCATATTTAAGTGATTCACCGCTTGATGTCGATGATATCTTAAAGACGCTTGGTTTATATGAGCACAGACATAAGCTTCCGAATCAGTTGTCCGGTGGACAGCAGCAGAGAACATCAATTGGAAGGGCTATCGTTAAGAATCCGGATATCCTGCTCTGTGATGAACCGACAGGTGCACTTGATTATAAGACCTCGAAGGAGATCCTGAAGCTGATCGAGGATGTAAATCAGAAATATGGAAATACCGTTATCATGGTTACACATAATGATGCGATCAAGAATATGGCAGACCGTGTGATCAAGCTGCGTGATGGAATGATCCGTAAGAATATAGTAAACGATATAAAGGTTCCGGCAATGGAGCTTGACTGGTAACGCAGAAAAGACAGAGAGAAAAGGAGAATTTATAATATGAAGAATCCATTATGGAAACGGCTGCCGAAGGAGCTGGCTGCCGATCTTGGAAAGTATCTGGTTATTTTCCTGTTTATGATCTTGAGTATTGGTTTTGTGTCCGGCTTTCTGGTAGCCGGTAAGAGTATGATCGCTACATATGATGAGAGCTTTGATAAGTATAATATCGAGAATGGTAATTTTGAGTACAAGGATGAAGCATCATCCGAGGCGAAGAGAGCGATTGAAGATGAGGGGGTAAAGCTGTATGAGAATTATTACTATGAGAAAATTGTAGAAAAAGATGGGGATGAAAGCACGCTCCGTATTTTTAAGAATCGTACAGATGTGGATAAGGTTTGTCTGATGAAGGGAGCGTTCCCTACGGCAGAGGATGAGATTGCAATTGACCGTATGTATGCGGAAAATAATGGGATCAAGGTAGGAGATGATCTGTCGGTTGATGGGCAGACATATAAGGTATCGGGCTTTGTAGCATTATCTGATTACAGCGCATTATTCCAGAATAACAATGATACGATGTTTGATTCCGTGCTGTTCGGTGTTGCGATCGTAACGGATGAACGTTTTGAAAGCTTTGACAAAGGGCTGATGCATTATTCTTATGCCTGGATCTATGACGATGAACCTGAAGATGAGAAAGCGGAGAAGGATGTATCCGATGATCTTGCAAAGGTGATCAGTCAGTATGGAGAAGTGGAGAAGTTTATTCCAAGATATACGAATCAGGCAATTAATTTTACCGGAGAGGATATGGGCGGTGATTCGATAATGGTGGAAACACTGCTTTATATTATAATCGTGATCATGGCATTTATCTTTGCGATTACGATCAACAATACGATCGTAAAGGAAGCCGGCACGATCGGTACTCTTCGGGCCTCCGGTTACACGAGAGGAGAATTACTGGCACATTACATTTCTCTTCCGATCCTGGTTACATTTGTAGCAGCTGTAATCGGAAATGTTCTGGGATATACAGTATTTAAAAATGTCTGTGTGGCAATGTATTATGGAAGTTACAGTCTGACAAAATATGTGACAAAATGGAATGCGGAAGCATTTGTAAAAACGACGGTTATTCCGATCGTGCTGATGCTTGTCATAACAGCATGGATGATCTATTCGAAGCTTCGTATGTCACCGCTTCGGTTTATCAGACGGGATCTTTCAAAGTCAAAGAGAAAGAAAGCGGTCAAGCTGCCACATTTCCGTTTCTTTACCAGATTCCGTATACGTGTGATCCTGCAGAATCTGCCAAGCTATATCGTATTGTTTATTGGAGTAACATTTGCGATCGTTCTGCTGATGTTCGGAATGATGATGTCGCCACTTTTAAAACACTATCAGGATGAAACACTGGACAACATGCTTGCGGATTATCAGTACGTTTTGAAAATGCCTGTGGAAACAGAGAACAAGGATGCAGAGAAATACTTGGTAACTTCCCTGATCTATAAAACAGATATAAGAGATGAAGAAGTCATGGTCTATGGTATCTCGGATGACAGCAAGTATTCCAAGGTACAGCCTGCGGATGGAGAAATGCTGATCTCTGACGGACTTCGTGACAAATATAAACTGAAAAATGGGGATACGATCACACTGGATAAGGAATATTCATCCGATTCTTATAAGATAAAGGTTTCCGGTGTGTGCACATATCCTGCGGCACTGGCAGTATTTATGAATGAGAAGACATATCGGGAAATGTTCGATGTCGAAGAGGGATATTTCTCAGGATATTTCTCAAATGAGAAGCTGACTGATATTGATGAGAAGCTGATCGCGACAGTCGTCACAGAGGAAGATCTGACAAAGGTATCAAGACAGCTTGATCGTTCCATGGGCCAGATGTTCTATATGTTTGAGGTATTCGCACTGGCGATGTTCATGCTGATGGTTTATCTGCTTACAAAGCTGATCATTGAGAGAAATACCGTATCAATATCCATGGTAAAGATCCTTGGATATGAGAACAAAGAGATCAACAAGCTGTACCTGTCTGCAACAACCTGGGTGATGGCAGTATGTGTCATCCTTGGAATCATTCTCTCACAGGTGGCGATCTCCGGCATCTATTATGTGATGATGAAGGAAGCGATCAGTGGATGGATGACGATCTATATTGCTCCGTATATTTATCCTGCGATCTTTATCCTGGCGATGGCAGCCTATGGAATCATCGCTGTCTTCCAGGTAAAAAGGATCAAACGGATCCCGATGGATGAGGCGTTGAAAAATGTTGAATAAGTCATTTGGTCATAATGTTCAAAATTGAATGATCTGAAACAAAAACGACCTAAAAACTTTCAATATTGAAAGTTTTTACAAATATAACAAATTTATAAAAAACAGGGAGATTTGCAGTTCACAAATCTCCCTTCTTATGTTATCATCGTAAAGATGGTGTGCTGGAGGTTTTGTCGAAAGAAGGCGTGCATTTCGATCGATAGTATCACAGTAAAACAGGTACAATAGAAGAAGGGAGATTATTATGAATCAGAAAAAAGAAGCGATTTATGATGCAAGGGAACTGGGTGTTCCGAAAATGTTGCTGTTAGGTTTGCAGCACATGTTTGCCATGTTTGGTGCAACTATCTTAGTACCAATTCTGGTAAATACTTATTTTAATGGAGAGGGCTTATCCATTCAGGTTACACTGATCTGTGCCGGAATCGGAACATTATTCTTCCATTTATGTACAAAATTAAAGGTGCCTGCATTTTTGGGTTCCTCATTTGCTTTCTTAGGAGGCTTTCACACAGTCGCAAATCTTGATACCGGAATCTTCAAAGATATGTCTATGGGTGAGAAATTACCTTATGCATGTGGTGGTATCGTAGTGGCAGGTGCGTTGTATCTGGTTCTTGCACTGGTTGTAAAACTGGTTGGCGTAAAACGAGTTATGCGTTTCCTTCCACCTGTTGTTACCGGTCCGATCATTATCTGTATCGGTCTGAGTCTTGCGCCATCAGCCGTAAATAATGCAAAAACAAACTGGCTTCTTGCAATTATCGCATTTGCAGTTATCGTAATTTTCAATATCTGGGGCAAAGGAATGTTCAAGATCATTCCAATCCTTATGGGTGTTGTGATCTCATATGTAGTTGCATTTATTCTTTTCAAATGTGGTGTTCACAATCCGGACGGATCTGCAATCTTCACATTTAAGGCAGTAAAGGATGCCGGATGGGTGGATCTTCCTCCATTCCAGCTTTGTAAATTCAATATTACTTCCATCCTTGTAATGGCACCTATCGCTCTTGCAACCATGATGGAGCATATCGGAGATATCTCAGCAATCTCAGCTACAACAGGAAATAATTTCATCAAGGATCCGGGACTTCACAGAACTCTGATCGGTGATGGTCTTGCTACAGCATTTGCTGCTGCATTCGGCGGCCCTGCAAATACAACATACGGTGAGAATACCGGTGTTCTTGAGCTTAGCCGTGTATACGATCCAAGAGTCGTACGTCTGGCTGCTGTATATGCGATCCTTCTCAGCTTTTCACCAAAGGTTGCTGAGTGTATCGGTTCACTTCCTGCATCGATCATCGGTGGTGTCAGCTTCATGCTGTACGGAATGATCTCAGCTATCGGTGTTCGTAATGTTGTTGAAAATAAGGTTGATTTCACAAAGTCACGTAACCTGATCGTTGCTGCTGTAATCCTTGTCAGCGGACTCGGATTCGGTGATGGTATTACCTTCACAGTTGCAGGAACATCTATCACATTAACATCACTTGCTATCGCAGCTATCCTTGGAATTGCTTTAAACGCTATCCTTCCGGGCAAAGACTACGAATTCGACGAGTAAAATGAATAAAGCCTGAATTGGCTTGTAATACAAAACTGCCATATTAAGACACGCTGTGGTTTCGATGAACTGCATATACCTGATTCGCAAATGTTCCTGTGCCAACTCGCCCTTTGGGCTCAGACAGGCACCCACATTTGCTGGTATATGCATTTCATAACGAAATCCTCGCTTGAGGTCTTAATATGGCAGTTTTGTATTACAAGCTGGATTCAGGCTTATGTAGATTGAGAAGATGTTAGAGGATATAATGTGGTATACTTGGTATAAAAAATCTCCCAGACGTTCCGGATATGATAGATACGAGAATTTTGTTGCGAGAAACACGCTATCAGCGAATGCGGGTGCCTGTTTGAGCCTGAAAGGCGAGTTGGCACAGGAGCATGAGCGAATAGATGCGTGTGACGAGTAGAAATTCGTAGTATATCATATCCGGAACGTCTGGGAGATTTTACATCAGGTGTACATAATTTTTTCCTGTTTATTCTACATCCAGAAGTTCAATCTTGAAGTTCAGTTCCTTGCCTGCCATCTCATGGTTTGCATCAAAGGTGATCGTAGTGTCATCCTTGGCGGTTACCTTAACAGGGAAAGACTGTCCGGCAGGATTTGACAGGAATACCTTCTGGTCAATTTCCAGATCTTCAGCACCGGGAAGCTGGCTGATCTCAACAGTTAAGATATTGTCGGGATCCGGCATGCCGTATGCTTCTTCCGGCATAAGGTGTACATCGATGATATCACCGATCGCCATGCCCTTAACCGCTTCGTCAAAGCCCTTGATCATCATGCCTGCACCGCATACAAAGTCGATCGGTTCCCCACGGTCATAAGATGAATCAAATTTGGTTCCGTCGTTAAATGTTCCTGTATAGTGAACCGTACATTTCTTGCCTTCGTTACTCATAAAAAATTCCTCCGATTTCATTGAATGTCTTATTCTAACATGAAATGGATAGAATGACTATAAAATGTTCGTGAAATTCCTTTGCCTGAAAGTGCCGCGTCGGTTCACAAAACTTTTGATATGTGCTACAATAAAGAATAATGCTGCCATAAGACAGTTTTTAAGGAAAGAGAAAAATATGAGAAAAGATTCAAAGAATAACAGTCGAAAGACAAATTATAAAAAAGCAGGAATCTGTATCGGAATGGCTGCCGTTTTGACATGCACAGTTTTGACATGGGGTGGACTGTCGGATAAGAAGACAGGATTTTCGGATCAGACAGGAACAGATTCGAATAAAACGTCGATACATACATACGACATAGAGGATCTGCCTTCGGAGGATACTCGGGAGAATACGATTCGGATTCACGGAGATTCTTATACTGTGTCAGAGCTGAGTGGGGATGCTGCGCATAATAAAGAATCAGATGATCTGATGAACCGGAGTGAGGCTTCGATAGACACAGAGGATACTTCTACACAGTCTGAACAGAATATACAGAGTGAATATGCACTGAATGCAAAGTTAAAAGAAGTGGATGATGCATCAGATATAGTTGCTCTGATCAATGATACGTGGGAAGAACCGGAGAAACAGGATTCGGCAGAGTTGGCAGATGCGGAAGATAAGAACATTCAGAAGGAAAAGGCGGATGATACCTATCAGTTGAAGCGCCTTATGGTTCTGACGGATGGCAGGAAGCTGACAGATGATTATGGTGCTTCCGAGATTCTTCATTATGGTAAATATAATGAATATGTGCTGCAGTTTGACACGGAAGCCGATACAAAGTATGCATATTATGAGCTGGTATCTGATTATGGAAAAGATAATTGCTATATAGATCAGGTTGTTACGGATGACGTGCTGGCGACATTTACCGGCGTAACAGATTATAAGACAATGTCATGGGGCGGATCTTATATGGGTATGGGCTATCTGAAGGCTGAATATGACTATTATCAGGTAGACAGAGATGTGACGGTTGCCCTGATCGATACCGGCCTGGATACGACAAACAAGATTTTTAATAACAGAGTCGATAAGAGGAGAAGCTTTTATTTTAAAGGCTCTGATTCTGTTAAAAAGACAACCGCATATGTAGACGAAAACGGACATGGTACGCATGTAGCAGGAATAATAGCGGATAATACACCTGATAATGTGAATTTTATGGTGTTGAAGGCATTTGACGGAGATGGGAAATCATCGAATCTTGCAATTCGAAGTGCACTGCAATATGCAGTAGACCAGAAAGCAGATGTGGTAAATATGAGCTTCGGCTGGACCGGAATGTTATGGGCATATTCATCTTATTTGAAGGATGTGTTAAAGAAAGCCGAGACAGCAGGAACGGTTGTGTGCTGTGCAGCAGGGAATAAGGCATCTGATGTTGCTATGACGTATCCTGCAAATAAAGAAAATGTCATAACCGTGTCAGCAATCAGAAATAACGGAATGTTCGCATCGGATTATTCGAACTATGGAGACATGATCGATTTTGCTGCTCCAGGAACGGCGGTTGTATCTACATATCTTGGTGGCGGTAAGAAGTCTATGTCCGGTACGTCGATGGCGACACCGCATGTAGTGGCGGCAATTGCTTACATTAAGATGATAGAACCCAAATTGAATTATAAAGGGGTTAAGAATCGTCTGAAGCAATATGCGGAGGACAGAGGAACTCTTGGCTGGGACGAGAAGTACGGCTGGGGAGTTATTAAACTTCATGATTATTTTGATGATATGGGACTTGATACCAGATATACGGATTATGATGCAGATGGAACAGAGAAGGACATGCCGGAGATATCATTTACAAAGAAAAAGCTTACAAAGAAGTACGGAAATGCTGACTATAAGTATGAGGTAACTACGAATTCTACAGGAAAAGTAGTTTACCGGTCGTCAAATACAGCTGTTGCAGAGCCGGATCAGTTCGGTTATATCACGATCAAAAAAGCAGGCTCCTGCACGATCACAGCCAGGGTGGCTGCGGATGCAAATTATAAAAGCGCAAGTGCCGGTTACCAACTGGTTGTATCTAAAAAGGATATGACGAAGAAGAAGGTAAAACTGTCGAAGACGAGTTATATATATGCAGGAAAAAACTGCAAGCCGAAGGCTGTTGTAAGTGGACTTGCAAGATCTGATTATAAGGTAACTTATAAAAATGCAGATAAACCGGGAACTGCCATTTGCGTGATCACAGGTAAGGGTAACTACAGTGGCAAGATAGAAGTACCATACAGTATAAATCTTGCAAAGACAGTGATAACAAAGATAACAAACAAAAAATCAGGTGTAAGCCTGACATGGAAAAAGGTAGCGGGTGCAAAGGGCTATCGGATCTACAGAAGGACGAAGAATGGTTCGTGGAAACGGATCAGAGAATTGACCTCCAGTAAGAAGGTATCCTTTACGGATAAGACTGCGAAGTCCGGAAAGACTTATGAGTACCGCGTCAGAGCAAAGTGTAATAAGACTTATGGCAGTTATAGCAAGAAAATAAAATTAAAAAAGAAATAAGAAGACAGACATCATTTGAAGTCAGGTGGATCAGATTTCGGGTGATGTCTGTTTTGAAAGGAAAGAAAATGGACAAGAAACAGGTTCAGGAAACATATAGAGAGACAACGCCGGAAGAAGAGCAGGAATATTTTGAAGAAGTAGAAAATGAGCTGCAGTGTGATCTTCAGACGACACAGGAAAGCATCGACTATCGGAATCAAGCGATCAAAGCACAGAAGAAATATATGCGTGACAGCCACGGTGATATGGACGACGAGGAATTCCTGCAGAACATGAACAATGTAAATAACGATACGTTTTTTATCGAACATGCGGCAAAGCAGGTGGATGTACTGGCGCATCAGATCGAGAGCCCGTATTTTGGAAAGATTGCATTTGAGTATCAGGAGGATGGACAGGTTCTTCCGGTCTATATCGGAACAAACGGCTACTGGTCGATGGAAGAACAGGATCAGAAGGTCTATGACTGGCGTGCTCCGATCGCATCGATGTATTATGATTATGAGAAGGGCGAGGCATCCTATCAGGCACCCGATAAAGAATATTCTGGAAAGATCGTAGAGAAGAAGCAATTTGATATCAGCAATGGAAGACTACATAATGCAGTCGATACCGATGAGAAGATCAATGATATGATCCTGCTTGATGCACTGGGAAAGAACAGCGGCACGAAGATGAAATCCGTAGTTGCAACGATCCAGAAAGAACAGAATGCATTGATCCGTAATAAGACCGCTTATAATCTTATTGTGGACGGACGGGCAGGAAGTGGTAAGACAGTAGTTGCGATGCACAGACTGGCGTGGCTGTTATTCAACAATCGTAAGACGATGTCGGCAGACAATGTTATGATCCTGTCGCCAAATGGAATCTTTGGCGATTATATTGCCGGTGTGCTGCCGGAGGTCGGCGAGGATAATGTACCGGAGAAGGAATTTGATTCTCTGATGGAGGAAATCCTGTTTGTGGACTGTGATTATGAGACAAAGCTGGAACAGGCAGACCGGATCACGACGCATCCCGATATGGAAAGTCCGGAGATGAAGAATATTGCATGGAAATCATCGATTGCGTTCTATCAGGCATTTAACAAATATCTGGAAGATTATACGGAAAATATTAAGTTTAAAGATTTCCATTTTGAGAAAACAGAATTTACAAAGGACCAGATCGAGAAGATGTTCTATAATCGTTTTGCCAGATATCCGGTCTATGAACGTTTTGAGAAGATCGCATATTTTATAGCAGACAGGGTAGAGGATGAACAGGATCAGGCATTTACGGATGAGAAGCATCAGAAGATGGAGAATCAGATCACAAAAGAGATGATCTATCAATATGCGGAGCGCAACCTGATCGAATTATATCAGAACTTTCTTAACAGTCAGGCTGAACAGCATCCGGGTATCGAACAATACCGGAATGAGTATGGAAAGGTGTGCTATGAAGATATTCTGGCAGTCTTTTATCTGCAGATTTATTTCTATGGATGTAAGTCTTATGACAATATCAAGCATCTCGTGATCGATGAGATGCAGGATTACAATATATTTCAGTATGCGGTGTTGGATCGTATTTTTAAATGTAAGAAGACGATACTGGGTGACAGTCTGCAGGTGCTTTATTATAATCCGGAGGAAACGGTGCTGGATGTATTGCAGACGGTATTTGTGCCGCATGGAGGAACAGGTGGTTGCCAGATCAAGACTCTGGATACTGCATATCGTTCAACCTGTGAGATCACAGAATTCTGTAACAGGATACTGGAAGCAGACCGGGCGTCAGACGAGGTGGAGGCCCATCCACTTAACCGCCATGGCATGGAGCCGGTAACAGAGCAGGCGGAGAGTATAGAAGATGCTGCCGGATTTATCGCAGAGAAGCTTGATTATGGAGAACTGGATGATTTTGATAATGTGGCAATTCTCTGTGATGATGAAGAACGTGCATTTGCCATATATAAAGAACTGGAAGAATATGAGCAGGTGACATATCTTACGAACCAGTCGACCGTCTATAATGGAGGTGTGGTCGTTCTTCCGAAGTTTCTTGCAAAGGGGATGGAATTCGATGCAGTATTTGTTATCAATGAACAGGATGTGATGGAAAACCGGATCAGCCGACATGCATTTTACATTTCCTGTACAAGAGCACTGCACCAGTTGTATGTGATCGATGTTACAAACCAAACTTGATTATTTCAAGTTTGACTTGCTATGAATATACATTATTAAGATAAAATGCTTGAAAATATCATTTTGAATGGTCTTTGGCTTGAGATATTGACGTATAAATGCAGGAGGACTAGAATGCCTCTTGTCAAAAGGTTTATCCCTTACAGGTAACACCGGATAACTCGTGACAATAAAATATTTGTTAAACGAGGAGATACGAAGATGAGCAGACAGTACGACCCATATGAGAATGTGGTAGCAGTGATGGAAGAAGCCATGAACATTGGCGGAATTGACAAGAGGATGTTTGAGATCATCAGGAATCCACAGCGTGAGACTAAGGTTTACCTTCCTGTGGAGATGGATGACGGAAGTGTTAAGGTATTTGAAGGATACAGAGTCCAGCATTCAAATATCAGAGGACCGTTCAAAGGAGGTATACGTTATCACAAGGACGTATCTCTGAATGAAGTCAAAGCACTTGCAACATGGATGTCATTAAAATGTGCAGTGGCAAATATACCATTTGGAGGAGCGAAGGGTGGTATCAAAGTAGATCCGGCTGCACTTTCCAGACGGGAATTGTGTGCATTGACAAGAAGATATACCTATGCGATCGAGCCGATCATCGGAGCAGATACCGATATACCTGCTCCTGATGTGAATACAAATGCACAGATCATGACATGGGTGTTAGATACATACAGCCAGTTAAAGGGCAAACCTTGTCCCGGAGTTGTGACAGGAAAACCGCTGGAGCTTGGCGGCTCCAAGGGAAGACCGTCGGCAACCGGACGTGGAGTTGTGATTAGTACCAAGCTCCTTCTTGCAGAAGATGGCAAGGTGTTAGAGGGTACTAAGGTTGCAATTCAGGGATGCGGTAATGTTGGCGGCAATACAGCCAGGATATTTGGACACAGAGGTGCAGTTGTTGTAGCGATCAGTGATGTGTCGGGTGGAATCTATAAGGAGACCGGACTGGATGCAGATAAGGTAACAGCTTATGTAGAAGCCGGCGGTCTGCTTGCAGACTATCAGGAAGATGGTGTTACCCATATTTCGAATACAGATATTCTTACCTGTGATTGTGACGTGCTGGTTCCCGCAGCGCTTGAAAATCAGATCACGAAAGAGGTTGCGGAGAAGTTAAAATGTTCTTAGATCGTTGAGGGTGCAAATGGACCGACGGCAGCAGATGCAGATCCGATCCTTGCAGAAAGAGGTATCAAGCTTGTGCCGGACATTTTTGCAAACAGTGGCGGTGTTATTGTTTCTTATTTTGAATGGGTACAGAACATTCAGGAAATGACATGGGAAAAACCGCAGGTAAATGAGATGCTTGAAACGATCATGACGAAAGCATTTGGAGAAATCGTGGAGGAGAGCAAAAAGAGTCATTGTACTTTGCGGATGGCAGCCTATATCATTGCCTTAAAACGATTGATCCATACGGAAGAGATCAAGGGTATATTCCCGTAAAATATACAGATGCGATACTACATGGTATTTTTAGTGCTGGATTTATCCTGTTATTAGTAGTAAAATACAGACAGGATAGATAGAAGTACATTGATATCAGAAATATGAAAGGGATGTCCTTCTCAGATGAAGGATGTCCTTTTTCTATACCAAAGTTTTTATATAAATAAAGGTATTTGGCAGATGAGATGTATAAGAAAATGGAGAGTAAAACTATGCGTGAAGTAAAAGAGACAGCTTACTGTCTGGATGAGGTAGATCAGAAGATTCTGGAACTGTTAGAGAAGGATGCCCGTATGTCTTTAAAGGATATTGCAGAATGTGTGTTTCTATCATCAACAGCAGTATCTACAAGAATAGAGCGGTTAAAGGAAGCAGGGGTGATCGAGGGCTTTCAGGTACAGATCAATCCGATCGCACTGGGATATTATACAAAAGCATTTATTAATTTAGAGGTAGAGCCGAACGACAAACAGGATTTTTATCCATTTATCAAGAACTGCAAAAATGTTGTGGAATGTAATTGTGTGACCGGTGACTATTCCATGCTGATCGAGGTTATCTTTGAGACAACGATGGCGCTGGATCTGTTTATCGGTGAATTGCAGAGATTTGGAAAAACAAAGACTTTGATCGCATTCTCGACCTCTGTAGAACACAGAAATATCTACTGGAAGGAAGAAAATCAGGAGCCGAATGCATAAATTTTTTTCCGAAAGCGGATACTAACAATGGGAGGTTGCTTATGAAACAGAACGTAAAGAAAAAAGAGACATATATTCCATCATCCAACGGAAGAGATAAATTACATGTCATTGTCTGGATTCCGCAAGGAGAGATCAAGGCGGTGCTCCAGATCTCTCATGGTATGATAGAGGACATGGAGCGTTATGATCATTTTGCAAGATTTATGGCTGCCAGAGGAATTCTGGTATGTGGAAATGATCATCTGGGGCATGGACTGACAGCCAGAAATAAATCCGAGATGGGTTATATGTATGCTTATGATGCCAGTAAGACGATGGCAGCAGATGTTCATCGTGTGACCAGATGCATAAAACGGGCATATCCGGATCTTCCGTATTTCCTTATGGGACACAGCATGGGTTCATTTATTGCAAGAAGGTATATATGCGAATATGCAAAAGATCCAAAGTACCCTGCAAAGGTGCAGAAAAATGCCAGCATAGATGGTTTTATCTGTATGGGAACGGGCGGACATCCGAAGTGTATGCTGAAGATCGGAGAGGCGGTAGCCGGAGTGGAGAGCATGCTCCGTGGTGAGAAGCATAGAAGCAAATTGTTGCAGGTGCTTGCATTTGGTACTTACCTTTTCGGTATTCCAAGAATGACGATCATGAACGGTGAGAAGCGGAAGCGTACCGTGAAAGACTGGCTGAGCAGAGACTATGTTCAGGTTGACAAATATATGGCAGACCCGATGTATGACTATACCTTTACGGTAAAGGGCTACAAGACGTTATTCAAAACACTGGAATTTATTCAGGATGAGGATAATCTGGCAAATGTGCCAAAGAATATGCCGGTATTATTCATATCAGGAAGCAAAGATCCGGTCGGACACTATGGCCTGGACGTGAAGCTTTTATACAACAAATATAGCAGATATATCACAGATGATGTCAAATGCATCCTGTACAAGGATGCGCGTCACGAAGTCATAAACGAGATTAATAATATTCAGGCATATTACGATATCTATAACTGGATCGAACTGCACACCATAGGGGTGTAAAGACGGAAACACATTTTAGTAATAAAAACAGGGCATATCTGTAAAATACGCATGACTACCTTCGTTTCAATTCAGATTCGATCTGCATGCTGCGCCGGACACGATAAATTCGTTGTGTCCTTTGCAGCAGCATCGAATCATTGAAACTTAGTTGTTCATGCTATGATTTTACAGATATGCCCTTGTTTTATATACAAATGTGTTTCCTGTTATATCGAGTCATGATAAGTCTTTGCAATGGAAACAGTAATGGGTAGTCATGCGTGTTAGAGAATGCTCCGGCTGAGAGTTACCGCCTGTTCGTTTGCTTTACAAGCTGATCTTCTTTTCGAGGAGTATGGAGCTTCCGATATAGCTTGCCACCATTACTACGAAGTAGAGTGTGATCTGTGGGATCATGGCATACATGGCTTCCATAAATGTCGCATCCGGTCCGGGATTGGACAGATGGGGAATCTTAGAAGCAATTACAGACAGGATCACATAGAAGACGATGAACAGTACGAAACTGATAAAACCTTTAATCTTCTTTGTCTGAAGAATGGTGGAGCATACCGATACCGCAAGGTAGGCAAGAGTGATCGTCATAAAGAACTGGATCAGGAATACAAGGATAAATGCCAGTAATCTTAAGATAATGCCGCCCAGGGAATATCCCCCCATTTCAAGAATATTGCTTAGAAAATCATAAAAAGCATCAATGGAGTCATATGTGGAGTATGCCAGGCTGAGATCTAAGGTCAGTAATCCGAATATAACAGCAACGATTATTGCACCTGTCAGCAGGATGGATAGCAGTTTGGCGCCGATTACTTTATAGCTGGATATAGGAGCCATAAAGACCAGATATCCCGATTTGTTTTTCAGATCCTGGCTGTAACTGATTATGCCGTAGATCAATACAAACAGGTAACAGCAGAAAGCCGCGAGAATAAGCAGGGAAACAGCAATAATAGAGTGATCTGCATGTTCGGTTAACGTACCAATGAGAAAGTAAAGCTCAATGGCAGCTATGACGATCCCTACGATCAGAAGTGGAAAGATTCCACGGCGAAATTCATATTTTAACATTTTTAACATAATTCAATACCTCCCAGTTTATGCGTAGATTTCTTTATACATATCAACAATGGATTTGCCCTGTGCGATACGAAGTTCTTCTGCATTACCCTGTAATACACAGGTTCCGTTTTTGATGAAGATAGCATGATCAATGATCTTTTCCAGTTCATCGACCAGATGGCTTGACATGATAACGGCGGTGTCATCTGAGATATTAGACACGATTGTATGAATGATTTTTTCACGGGCAATGATATCGATGCCGTTTAATGGTTCGTCTAACATAATAACTTCCGAATTCCTTGAAAGCGTTGCAACGATCTTCAGCTTTGCCATCATACCGGATGACATCTCACGCACTTTTTGCTTTGGCGACAGATCCATTTCCTGTAACAATCGCATGTATTTGTCATAATCAAAATCAGCGAAGAAATCACGGTAATATTTTCCGACATCGATGCAGTTCATATAACCGAAGAAATAGGCTTCTGTAGGCATATATGCGATATGCGCTTTAGCTTTGTAATCTAATGGCCGGTTATCCATCGTGATCGTACCGGAGGTCGGTTTTGAAAGTCCGGCGATCATTTTCATAAGGGTAGATTTACCACTTCCGTTCGGACCGAGTAGCGCATAAATGTTACCGGATATAATATCCAGTGACAGGTCCGAAACTGCGGTCGTACTCATATATTTTTTTACTAAGTGTTCACATTTAATCATAGTATTCATTCCTTTCAATACTTGTTTTTACAGGGAATAGTAGTCCTGTAATAATCGGATGATCTCTGTCGGTGTATATCCCATACCGGTGAGCTGTTCATCCAGAACTGTAAGGATCTGCTTTAACTGTTCCTGTTTCAGCCGATCAATTACCTGAGGATCTTCTGTTACAAATGTACCAATTCCACGTTTCGTATATGACAGTCCGAGAGATTCCATCTCGTTATAAACCCGGGCCGCGGTGTTCGGGTTGATGTCATATTGGATAGCAAGCTCTCTGGATGATGGGAGCTTGGTACCAAGTGGCAGGGCACCTGTAATAATCTTCTTTTTTATATCATCGATGACCTGAAGGTAGATCGGCAGGTTTGATTTAAATTCCAAATGCTTCCCTCCTAACTACTGTACTAGCCAGATAGTACACCAATACACTTAGGATGTCAAGCATAAAAAATAAATTTATAAATATTAATTTGCCGGCAAAAACTTCCATTTACAGGTGATTTGCCGGATAAAGGCTAAAATTAATGAGAACAATTCTTAAAAAGGTGTTCAAACCTGACAAAATATGTGTTAGTATAGACTTATCAAAAGTAAATTCGGAATAAATTATTGGAGTGAACAGGTATGGCAGAGAAAAGAAATACAAAACAAAAACAGGTTATATATTCGGTTATAAAAGAATTAAAATGTCATCCGACTGCCCAGCAGCTTCATCAGATTCTTATGGAGAGGGGATATAATATAGGTGCATCGACCGTGTACAGGGTGCTGGCGGATGCGGTTGATGACGGCATTATCATGAATGTATTCTCATTTGATAAGAATGAACATTTTGACGGCAATCCGGTTCCACATTATCATATTATCTGTACTAAATGCGGAAGAATCTTCGACAGCCATGTCCCATATGATCCTGAGATCGATGAGCGAGGCAGACTGGCGGATGAGGACTTTATCATTTCATCCCACAATCTTGAATATGTCGGCATTTGCCCTGAATGTCAGAACGAGCAGGAATAACACCATGCTTTATAACACACACTATCAGGATTTATATAAGATTGCATAAAATATAGCATACACATACAGCAACACCCATATGGTTGTTCCATTATAACATGACATATACGAGGATTTCGTTGTGAGCTGCACATTGTCAGTAAATACGAGTGCCTGTTTGAGCCGAAGGCGAGTTGGCACAGGAGTATTTACGAATCAGACATGTGCTGCGAACAGAAACCGCAGTAAGTCATTTATAGTGGAATAACCATATGGGTGTTGCTGTATGTGTGTGCTATATTGCAATCTTATATAAAACTTGAACAACCTGTCAAAGCATGGTGTTATTCCTGCTTTTTGTTATCTTCATTGTCTTTCTTGTCAAAGACTTCGAATTCGGCGTCATTATTCTGGATGGTGGAGATCACCTTGGCAGATTTTACAGGACGCATCGGATCGGTCATTGGATTCTGGATGAAAGTCTGGCTTGATGATGGCAGGACAACATTCTGACCAAGAATGGATCTGCGGTCACGGATTGCACGGCGTCTGGCACGTTCTTCTGCAGAGAGCTGTTCCTCATCTTCCATATCTTCATCATCTTCAAGTTCTTCCATGTCTTCGTCTTCGATTGAAGAATCAATATTGGAATCTTCGGAATCAGCGCTTTCGTTTGCAGTGCCTGCATCAGATTCATCCAAATCGTCTTCTTCCGGTTCTGCATTTCCGAATAATTCATCGAAATAGGACTGCTCGATATGGATATCAAAATCTGCTTCGGCGTGTCCAACCTCATCCTTGCAGTCGTTATAAATCTTTGTGTTATACGTTTTCTTAAGCTGTTCGATCAGTTCTTTATCATCATACTGAAGCTGCTCCAAAATACGGGCAACAATGATTCCCTGATATTCGTCGCTCCAGCCATCTTCGAGCTTGATCACGATACCGAGCTTCCGGCTTCGGATCGCCATACAGATCACACCTCTGGAACCATCCTTCATAAGAAGATCCGGGTTCTTATTTACATAGTAGGAAGGTGTAAAGTAATCGTTGATCTTTTCCGGATTCTTGTTAATACAGTCGAAGTTATAGGTGATCGCTTCCCGTATATCATCCGGCAGGTTGAACGGATCTGCAAGTTTTGCATAAGCAAGTGCGATATTACGCATTGGAAGTGCAAATACCGGAACGCCGCAACCGTCGATTCCCAGACTGATCCGGTAAGTCGGAGTCTGGCTTAGCATGGATAAGAATGAAATGATCTGCTTCTGGACAGGAGAGTCCGGAAGCTGGTAGCCGGTTACCTTTCCTGTCAGTTCACGCTGTAACATCATAAGACTTAAGTGTTTGCCGGAGCAGCAGTGCTGCAAACGGCTCTTGCCCTCTACAGGATTCAGCTTGGAACCAAGTGCAAGCTTGTCCGCAAGCGGTGTTGCAGATGTGGAGATCGTTGGATTCATGATCATATCTTCTTCTTTTAAGCCCGTTTTTTCCATGATGCTCTGAAGTACATAGATGTGATGATTACTGCCCCAGTGTGAGGAATTGCAGATCGTTACTTCTTCCTCGTTCAGGTTATATTTTTTATGAAGACCTGCGAGCAGGGTAGGAAGCACCTGAATCGGTTTGCTTGCGGAACGCATATAAGTCTGGCGCTCGATATCACCGGTATAAGCGATTGTTTCGCCGGTTGATGAAACAATAGCAATAGATCCATAATGTACATTTTCAACAACATCGCCACGGTATTCTTTTACTAAAATTTCAGCCATAAGTTCTTTGTCCTTTCTTCTTCGTATACTCAGGTATTTGTGGGATTATGACAGGTCAAAATCTGTGTAACAGCCTGAAAGTATATCGGTAAAATAATTAATTAGAGTTTATCACAAGTAGAAAACCATTTCTACCCGGAGAATACAGGAAAGAAAATTTTTTAATCAAAAATGCACAGTGAAAATTGTTAAAAGATACATGGAAAATTCATGCAAAATATGTGTTTGTTTTGTAAAAATGTTTAAAATTTCTATATTCTTTCAACTTTTATTGTGAAAATGCAATAAAAAACTTTGCTTATTACAAAAACAGTGGTATAATGCATTTATATTAATACGCACGAAGGGGTGACATTATGATTAAAAAAGAAATGATAGCCATGCTTCTTGCAGGAGGACAGGGAAGCCGTTTAGGCGTTCTGACCTCTAATCTGGCTAAGCCGGCTGTAGCTTTTGGCGGCAAATACAAGATTATCGATTTCCCATTGAGCAACTGTATTAATTCAGGTGTTGATACAGTAGGTGTTCTTACACAGTACAGACCACTGAGACTTAACCAGCATATCGGAATCGGTATTCCTTGGGATCTGGATCGTAACATAGGAGGCGTGACAGTTCTTCCACCATACGAGAAAAGTGATAACAGCGAATGGTATACAGGTACTGCAAATGCTATTTATCAGAACCTGGAATTTATAGACTATTATAATCCTGAATATGTTCTGATATTATCTGGTGATCATATCTACAAGATGGACTATGAAAACATGCTGGAATATCACAAATCCTGTGATGCGGATATCACACTTGCAACATATCAGGTACCATGGGAAGAAGCTAGCAGATTTGGCGTTGTAATTACAGATGAGAACAATGTTATTTCAGAATTTGAGGAGAAACCTGCAAATCCTAGAAGTAACAAAGCATCTATGGGTATATATATATTCAGTTGGAAGGTGCTTCGTGAGGCACTTGTAAAGATGAAGGATCAGCCGGAATGTGACTTTGGTAAGCACATCATTCCATACTGCCATTCAAATGGCAAGAAGATCTGTGCATACGACTTCAAGGGTTACTGGAAGGACGTAGGAACACTTGGTTCTTACTGGGAAGCAAATATGGAATTAGTAGATATTGTTCCTGAATTCAATCTCTATGAGGAGTTCTGGAAGATCTACACCAAGACAGATGCGATCCCACCACAGTACATAGATGCAAGCGGCAGAGTAAGCAGATGTATCATCGGTGAAGGAACAGAGGTATACGGCGATGTTGAGAATTCCGTTATCGGTTCCGGCGTTACGATCGAAAAGGGTGCAGTCATCCGTAATTCGATCATTATGAATAACGCAACGATCGGTGAGAATGCATATATGGACAAGGCTATCATCGCAGAGAATGTTAAGATTGGTAAGGATGCTAAGCTTGGAATCGGAGAAGAAGCTGTCAACGAATTCAAGCCACAGATTTATTCATTTGGACTTGTTACGATCGGAGAGAACTCAGTTGTTCCTGATGGTGTAACAATCGGTAAGAATACTGCTATATCTGGTGTGACTACTCCGGAAGATTATCCGGATGGCAACTTAAAGAGTGGCGGAAGTATTATAAAGGCAGGTGAATAGAGATGAGAGCATTAGGTATAATTTTAGCAGGTGGTAATAGCAACAAGATGGGCGAATTATCAGCAAAGAGAGCTGTTGCAGCGATGCCTATTACTGGCGGTTACAGAGCTATTGATTTTGCCCTTTCGAATATGACAAATTCCCATATCCAGAAGGTAGCGGTATTTACACAGTACAATACCAGATCTCTGAACGAACATCTGAATTCCAGCAAATGGTGGGATTTCGGAAGAAAACAGGGTGGTCTCTATATATTCACACCAACCATTACATCAGAGAACAGCTACTGGTATAAAGGTACAGCAGATGCACTTTATCAGAACATTAATTTCCTGAAGGAAAGTCATGAACCATATGTAGTTATTGCATCCGGTGATGGTATCTACAAGCTGGATTATGGTAAGGTTCTGGAAGAACACATCAGCAAGGGCGCAGATATTACAGTTGTATGTAAGGATCTCGAACCGGGAGAAGATGATGTGAACCGTTTCGGTGTAGTACAGATGGATGCGGACAACCGTATCGTAGATTTCGAGGAGAAGCCACTGGTTGCAGGCAACAACACGATCTCAACCGGTATCTATGTGATCAGAAGAAGACAGCTCATCGAATTACTGGAAACCTGTGCAAATGAAGGCAGAACTGATTTTGTAAGAGATATTCTTGTAAGATATAAGAATGTAAAGAAGATTTATGGATATAAGATGGATACTTACTGGAGAAACATCGGAACCAAGGAGTCTTACTATAAGACAAACATGGATTTCCTGAACAGAGATGTAAGAAACTATTTCTTCAAGCAGCATCCTGACATCTACTCCAAGGTGGAGGATCTTCCACCGGCAAAGTATAATGGGGAAGCGGTTGTGAATAACAGCCTGGTAGCAAGTGGATGTATCATAAATGGTACTGTAGAAAATTCAGTATTATTTAAGAAGGTATACATTGGCAACAACTGTGTGATCAGAAATTCTATTATTCTGAACGATGTACACATTGGGGATAATTGTGTAATTGAAAACTGTATTGTAGAAAGTAGAGATACGATCCGTGCAAATACAGTTCATCAGGGTAGCCCGGATGACATCAAGGTTATCGTGGAGAAGAATTTCAGATACGCATTGTAGCAGATAAGAAAGACAAGGGGGTACACACGATGCAGGTGACCGATATCAGAGTCAGGGGTGTTGAAAAAGAAGGTAAGATGAAAGCCGTCGTTTCGATCACAATTGATAATGAATTTGTAGTTCATGATATCAAAGTGATTCAGGGTGATAAGGGATTGTTTATTGCGATGCCTAGCCGGAAAGCAGCAGATGGTGAGTACAGAGATATCGCACATCCAATCAATACTGAGACAAGAGAACGTCTGCAGCGGATGATACTTGAGAAATATCAGGAATCACTGGAAGCTTAAGACGTGAAACGGAGCCAGCCACTGTAGATGCAGTGGCTGGCTTTAGTGTTAATATTGGTATTTATATATGGTAAAGATCTATAACAAGGGGAGAGAAGGTTTATGGAAATAAATAGAGTAATGATATTGTTTTCGGGTTGTTTTTTGATTGTTTGGTCTACTTTCAAATGGAAGATTCCAAATGTGATTTGGAACGCTAAATTAACCAAAGTATGTTCTGTGGCTTTGGGATTGTATAATATTATTTTAGCAATTTGTTATGAAAAAGATTTAAACATTGCTTTATTCATTGTAGACTTTATTCTCTATATTTTATTGGATGTAGGTTTTTTAATAGTTAAGTTAAAAAAAGATAAAAAGGGAAAAATAAAGAATCTTCAACTGGGAATTTGCTCCATTTTTGTTATTTTGGCTATGATTATGGTATGTTTTAATTTGAATGAGATTTATGCCAGCATAATGATTTTAGCTGGTGTGATGATGGGAATATCTGTTCCTTTTCAGAAAAATGAACTTTGATTAAATGGACCATTAAAGAAAGTCGTAGTGGAGTCCAATATATGGGCTATGAATTTAATTTGAGAGGAGATTATATTTATGAAATGTTTATCATGTGGTAAGGAAGAATTTGATGAATGTACGAAATATTTCCACCATATGGTTGAAAATGGAATAGGGATAAAGTAAAATTAGCTGTGGTAATCTCATATTTTATTTGGAGGATAATAGGACAATGCTGAAAGCAATCATCCTTGCAGCAGGCAAGGGAACAAGAATGAAATCTGAAAAGCCAAAGGTTGTACATGAGGTGCTTGGGAAACCGATGGTATACTATTCGATAGAAGCGGCAAGAGCTGCCGGATGTGATAAAGTCTGTGTGATCGTTGGATACAAGGCAGAAGAAGTAGAAAAAAGTATTAAAGATACTTATGCGAAGCTTGATAAGACAGAAGAAATGCAGGATGTAGTAAGCTATGCACTACAGACCGAACAGCTTGGAACCGGTCATGCAGTTAAGTGTGCTTCTGATTTTATCGGCACGGAGGGAGATGTTGTTGTCCTTTGCGGAGATACACCACTTGTAACCGGTAAGACATTAGAGCAGGCGATCAAGAAGCATGTTGCAGCAGGAAATGGTGTTACGGTTATCTCAGCGATGCTTTCAGATCCATTTGGATACGGAAGAATTATCCGTGATGAGAAAGGCTTATCAAAGATTGTAGAACAGAAGGATGCAACCGAGGAAGAACAGGCAGTTAAAGAAGTGAATTCCGGTATGTATATTTTCAAATGTGATGCATTACTGGCAGCACTTTCACAGATTACAAATGATAATGCACAGGGTGAATATTATCTGCCGGATGCCATTGAGATCATCAAGAAAATGGGACTTCCGGTCGATGCGGCAGCCATGGAGGATGCAGATCAGATCAAGGGTGTCAATACACTGGAACAGCTTGCAGAAGCAGAAGAGATAATGAGGTCAAGATAAGATGAAACTGATAGTAGGACTTGGAAATCCGGGAACCAAATATGCGGGAACCAGACATAATGTAGGATTTTCCGTAATCGTAGGACTTGCAGATAAATATAATATAGAATTGAGTGAAAAGAAGCATAAAGCGATCTATGGCAGGGGCATGATAGAAGGAGAGAAAGTGATCCTTGCAATGCCACAGACATTTATGAATCTGAGTGGAGAAAGTGTCCGGGAACTGGTCGATTATTACAAATGCGATCCATCCGATGTGATCGTTGCTTATGATGATATCGATCTGGCAGTCGGCAAGCTTCGGATCCGTGAAAAGGGAAGTGCCGGTGGACATAATGGAATGAAGAATATCATTTCACATCTGGGAACACAGGAATTTGTCCGTGTCCGTGTCGGAATCGGAAAGAAACCGGATCGTATGGATCTTGCAGATTATGTATTATCCAGATTCGGAAAAGACGAACTTCCGGAGATCAAGGCAGGCTGTGATAATGCCTGTGATGCGATCGCATTGATTTTAAAAGACAGTGCGGCAGCAGCTATGAATAAATATAATTAACGTAAAGGCAAAATACGTTGATCGGAATCGACCGCATACAGGGTGAGACTTTGAATACGATCGGATGGATATAATAATCAGAAAATAAAAAGAAAGGGAGCCAGGCTGTATCAGCCTGGCATTTGGCGTCGATATGAAGGCAATCAATGAGCCTGTAAAACATACCGAAAATTATATACAGATAAAGGACTGGTTAAAACAGCAGGATGGCATCGTCAATATATCCGGGAATGATGGAACAGACCGGGTATATCTGATGCATGCATTTTCATCCGATGCACATGTAAGACTGGTTGTAACCTACAGCGAACAGAGAATGGAACAGTTATACGAGGATTTCCGTTTCTATGATAAAGCGGTGTATATGTATCCGTCGAAGGATATTTTATTTTACAGCTCAGATATCCATGGAAATTCTATCACCAGACGGCGGATGGATATTTTCAGACGACTGATCGAGGGAGAAGCCTGTACGATCATTCTGACAGTGGATGCGTTATTTGATAAGATGCCGGATCTGTCCTACATTAAGAAAAACGTTGTGACGATCCGTGAGGCGGAAGAACTGGATGTTGAAGCGCTTAAGAAACGACTGGTGGAACTGGGGTATGAAAAGGCTGACAGCGTGGACGGCGTCGGACAGTTTGCTGTGCGTGGTGGTATCATTGATATTTTCCCTTTGACAGAGGAATGTCCATATCGTATCGATATGTGGGATACGGAGGTTGATACGATCCGAAGCTTTGATGTAGAGAGCCAGCGGTCGATCGAGCAGGTACAGGAGATCCAGATCTATCCGGCAAGCGACATGGTGTTGTCGGATCGCAGGACGGCACAGGGAATCCGTAAGCTGGAGCAGGAATTCAAACCATATTATGAGAAGCTGCGGAAAGAGTTCAAGACAGAGGAAGCTGCCCGCTTAAAGAAGCAGATCGGAGAGATCAAAGAGCAGTTGACGGAGTTCCATGGAATGGCAGGAGTCGACAGTTATGTAGAGTATTTCTACAGTAAGACCGTATCACTGTTAGACTGCTTTCATACAAAAAATACAGTTGTTTTATTAGATGAGACCTCGAGGATATCAGATTATGCGGATAACTATATGGCGACCTTCCTTGAGAGTATGGAGAGCCGCCTGGAGGGTGGCTATATCCTTCCGGGTATGATGAATATTTTATTTACCTATCCGGCAATCGTGCAGAAAATGCAGGCATTTCAGACGCTCGCATTTTCTATTCTGTATCATGAGGATCGGTATTTTACGATCCGGCATGATGTAACTTACGACAGCCGTGTGGTTAATTCCTACAGAAATAATTTTGAAGCGTTAATTGCGGATATCGGAAAATGGAGAGAGAAGAATTATCGAATCGTATTTATCTCACCATCGACGACCAGAGCCAAACGGATGGTTGAAAATCTGACCGGCCATGATGTGGCATGCTTCTATTCGGAGGATACCGACCGCGTTCTTTCCGAGAAAGAGGTAATGGTTACGACAGGAAGACTTCGGGCAGGATTTGAGTTCCCGGAGCTGAAGCTGGTTGTGATAAATGAAGGCGACGTCTTTACTGCACGGAGCAGTACGAAGAAAAAGAAGAATCAGAAGCCACGGTATTCCGGTGAAGTGATCAAAGATTTCTCCGATATCAGTGTGGGAGACTGCGTGATCCATGAACGCTATGGAGTTGGTATCTATGGCGGTATCGAGAAGGTTGAAGTGGATGGTGTCTTGAAGGATTATGTAACGATCAATTATGCAGAGGGCGGAAAGCTCTATGTACTGGCTTCTGAGGTAGACTGTATCCAGAAATACAGTGATAAAGAGGGCAGACGACCGAAGATCAACAAGCTTGGCAGCAAGGACTGGGAGAAGACCAGAAGCCGGGTGAAAGGTCATGTTGCAACGATCGCGAAAGAGCTGGTTAACCTGTATGCGAAACGACAGGCATCACAGGGCTTCTGCTATTCGAAAGATACGATCTGGCAGCAGGAATTTGAGGAAATGTTCCCGTACGAGGAAACGGATGATCAGAAGAAAGCAATCGCAGAGACGAAGGCAGACATGGAGAGCAGCAAGATCATGGATCGTCTGATCTGTGGTGATGTGGGATTTGGTAAGACAGAGGTTGCGATTCGTGCGGCATTTAAGGCAGTATACGATGGCAGACAGGTTGCATATCTTGTGCCTACTACGATCCTTGCACAGCAGCATTATAATACATTCAAAGAACGTATGAAGGAATTCCCGGTCGAGATCCGGCTGTTATGCCGTTTCTGTACACCGAAGGAGGTACGGGAGACAATCGCCGATTTGAAGGCCGGAAAGGTGGATATCGTGATCGGAACACATCGGCTGTTGTCCAAGGATGTGGCATTTAAGCAGCTTGGTCTGCTGATCATAGACGAGGAGCAGCGGTTTGGCGTCACACATAAGGAAAAGATCAAACAGATGAAGACAAATGTTGACGTTCTGACCTTGACAGCGACTCCTATTCCTCGTACACTTCATATGAGCCTGATCGGTATCCGGGATATGAGTGTTCTGGAAGAAGCACCGGTTGACAGACGGGCGATCCAGACCTATGTCATGGAGCTTGATCCCGAACTTGTCAAAGAAGCGATCAAGCGTGAGCTGGCGCGGGATGGTCAGGTATATTATGTATATAACCGGGTAAATAATATAGAGATGGTCACATCGGAGATCGCATCCCTTGTACCGGATGCAGTCGTTGAGTATGCGCATGGCCAGATGCATGAACGACAGCTGGAGGACATCATGTACCGGTTTATCAATCATGAGATTGATGTGCTGGTTACTACGACGATCATCGAGACAGGCTTGGATATTCCGAATGCAAATACCATGATCATTCATGATGCAGATACATTTGGCTTATCCCAGTTGTATCAGCTCCGCGGCCGTGTCGGTCGTTCAGATCGGAATGCATATGCATTTCTGATGTACCGTCGGGATAAACTTATTAAAGAAACTGCGGAAAAGAGACTGAAAGCAATTCGGGAATTTACCGATCTTGGTTCCGGAATCAAGGTGTCCATGAAGGATCTGGAGATCCGTGGCGCGGGAAATATCTTAGGCGAGGATCAGTCCGGTCATATGGAAGCAGTTGGTTATGATCTGTACTGCAAGATGTTAAATGATGCGATCCGTCAGGAGATGGGCGAGAAGGTTGAAGAACGGTTCGAGACAACCGTACAGCTTCCGGTGGATGCTTATATACCGGCTGAATATGTCAAGAATGAATTTATCAAGCTGGATCTGTACAAGCGGATATCACATATCGCATCGGATGATGACTATGACGATATTATTGACGAATTAAATGACAGATTCGGAGAGATGCCGACAGAGGTTCTGAACCTGCTTGATGTATCTTTATTAAAGGCAAAGGCAAATCGTGCCTATATAACCAGCATTATGCTGGCGGGGGCGGAACTACGGTTTTCGATGTTTAAACAGGCGAAGATCGACACAGCAAAGATTGATTCGTTATTAGATAAATATAGAGGAAGCATGAAATTTGTGATCGGCAACAGTCCGTCTTTTGTGCTTAAGATGAAGACGATCACAGAGAAAGAGATCTGGAAGCAGGCGAGAGCGGTTGTAGCCGATATCGCGGAGCTTGCAGAAGAATAAAGGATGATCAGCATACCGAAATCTGTAATGTTTGCAGGGCGATGCAGACACCGAAATCGGTGAGTTGGAAGAACAGGAGGTTTGGTGGATGAAACGTAGAATTCTAAAGGCTATTTCTTTGATCTGCGCATGTGTGATGTTACTTACACTTGCAGCGTGCGGAGAAGAGAGTCAGGATAATACAGGAAAATATATTGTATTCAAATTCGGAAATGACAACATTTATTTGGACGAGGTGTATATCTATGCACAGACAACCATTGATGAGTACGAGAAAGAATACGGCAGCGACATCTGGGGCAAAACGATCGAAACGGATGGCGGTATTGAGATGGATGTCGAGGAAATGGCAAGGCGTGAAGTAATATCCAACATTGTCCAGACTAAGGCATTGATCGCACAGGCAGATGAATACAAGATCAGCCTGACGGAGGAAGAACAGGCACAGGCAGAACAGGAAGCGGAAGATTTTTATAACAGTCTGACCGATGAGCAGTTGAAGGAAACCGGCATGGAGGCAGATACACCATCCCGTGTTCTTCAGGAGAATGCACTGGCGAAGAAGATTTACGATCATGTCATGAGCGATTCCTCTGCCGAGGTATCCGATGAGCAGGCAAGAATGACGACATTTTACGATATGTTCTTTGAATGTTATTATGAGGATGATTTTGGAAATATCGTAGTGTACAGTAAGGATAAGATTGCAGAACAGAAACAAAAAGCGGACGAGGCTTATACTTCGATCAAACAGCAGTTATCGGACAATCCGAACCTGAATATTACTTTCCTTGGCCACACAAACAACCTGCGATATGCCGGAAGCCATACGATGAGTAAGGATCAGATCCTGGAAAGCTATGGACAAGAGGTGCTGGATACTTTATATGATATGCAGGATGGAGATATCTCCCCGGTTATCGAGACTGAGAATGGCTATCATATCTTTCAGATGACATATCTGACAGATGAGAAAGCAACCGCTACGAATAAAGCGGAGTTGACAAAAGAGGCAAATGATGCCTATTTTAATAATCTTTTAACGAACTGGGTATCAAAGATTGATAAAGATTACACTTATTCCAAGAGCGTAAATACCGATGTGTATAGTATGATCACGTTTAGTTAATGGGATAGAATAAAAATGTCCATGGTACATTTCGTACCATGGACATTTTTTCGTCTGTTTATTTTCTTCCTGTTGAGCCAAATCCCCCTTCACCGCGTACGGTATCGGATAATTCATCTACAGTATGGAAACAGCCGGTAATGTATGGAGTGATAACAAGCTGAGCAATACGTTCGCCACTTTCGATTGTCTGATCAACATTAGAGTGATTGTGGAGTGCTACCATGATCTCTCCACGGTAATCAGCGTCGATAACGCCTACTTTATTGGCAGGTGCAAGACCACGTTTGCAAGCAAGACCGCTTCTTGCATAGACCAGTCCGGCATAGCCGGCCGGAATCTCGATAGCCAGTCCGGTGTGGATGAACTGGGTTTCTCCGGCAGCAATCGTTACAGGCTCATCCATGCAGGCATACAGATCTGCTCCGGCAGCAAATTCAGAACCATAAGAAGGAATCGTCGCATTTTCATTCAGTTTCTTAATGTTAATATCAAATGTGGCCATTAGAAGTACCTTCCTTTCTCGTCCCATAAGACTGCTTTCTTGGCAGTCAGTGATTTTGGAACATCTAATATTCTCTGATTTGTGGAACCCCTGAATCGCAGATCCAGAACTTTTTTCTCTTCAACAAATTCACCATCGACTAAAACATCCAGATAGGACAGGAATTTGTGAGTGAAATCCCACTGATAATACATCTTGTCCAGAACGTCTTTTTCAAAATCGTAGCCGGTATAGCACCAGATCGTTTTATCCGGGTAAGTAGATTTGAACTGTTCCAGAAGTGGAAGCAGACCCTGCTGGTTGACGAATTCCAATGGCTCGCCACCAAGCAAAGTAAGACCTACAATATGATCCGGCTTACAGAGTTCAATGATCGTATCGATCTCTTTTTGCGTAAAAGGCTTACCTGCGTTGAAATCCCAGGTATCCTGATTAAAACAACCTTTACAGTGGTGTGTGCAGCCGGATACGAACAGAGAGGTTCGAACTCCGGTTCCGTTTGCAATATCACACCGTTTGATATCCATATAATTCATAATTATTATTTCTCCCATACAAAAAGTATGGCCCGCATTGCCCTCTACGACATGCAGACCATACAAATTGAAATTATTAATGCACTTAGTTAAAAATCGGATGTAAACTGTTCATACAAGTAAATACTTTATGCATAGCTTTAATATAAACCAATTTTTTCAATATAGCAAGTGTTTTTATAAAAATTCCGGTATATTCTGATCGTATGTGGTATATGTCTTTATCTGTGGTATGGCTGAACCACATGCATCAGACCTGAATTCTACAGGTGTAATACTCTGGAAGCCATTTCTTTTGTTTTGCCGACGTTCCAGAAGTTCTCACCGAGATAACCACAGGTTCTTCTTGTAACGTTCATTTTTGCATGGTCTTTGTTACCACACTGAGGACATTCCCATTCGCCGTCTGAATTAATGATAATCTCACCATCATAGCCACATACATGGCAATAGTCAGACTTTGTATTGAATTCAGCATACTGGATGTTCTCATAAATGTAACGAACCACTTCTGCAAGTGCATCCAGATTGTTGCGCATATTTGGTATCTCGACATAGGAGATTGCACCACCGGATGAGATCGTCTGGAACTGACTCTCAAATCTGAACTTGCTGAATGCATCGATCTTCTCACGTACATCAACATGGTAAGAGTTCGTGTAGTAGCCCTTATCTGTAACATCCTTGATCGTACCGAAACGCTCTTTATCAATACGGGCAAATCTGTAACATAAGCTTTCGGCAGGTGTTCCGTATAATCCGAAACCAAGTCCGGTATCAGCCTTCCATTTATCACAGGCTGCACGCATTCTATTCATAACCTTTAAAGCAAATTCTTCACCGACAGGATCTGTATGGCTGACACCCTTCATCAGGATAGAAGTTTCATACAATCCGATGTATCCAAGCGACAGAGTAGAGTAGCCGTTGTGAAGCAATGGATCGATAACCTCACCCTTCTTTAGTCGTGCAATTGCACCATATTGCCAGTGGATAGGACTGACATCGGATGTGATACCCTCCAGAGCTCTGTGACGGCACATCAAAGCGTCATAACATAACTGGAGTCTTTCGTCTAAGAGTGACCAGAATTTATCCTCATCACCTTTTGCCAGAATTCCGATCTGTGGAAGATTCAGGCTGACAACTCCCTGATTGAAACGACCTTCCCATTTGTAGTTGCCATTTTCATCCTTCCAAGGAGAAAGGAAAGAACGACAACCCATACATGAGAATACATTTCCTTCATAGTTCTCACGCATCTTTTTGGCGGAGATGTAATCAGGATACATTCTTTTTGCAGAACACTTAATGGCAAGACGAGTGATATAATCATATTTGCCACCCTTTAAGCAGTTGTGTTCATCCAGAACGTAGATCAGCTTTGGAAATGCCGGTGTCACATAGACACCAACTTCGTTCTTGATACCCTCTAAACGCTGACGGAGGATTTCTTCTATGATCATGGCATTTTCTTCGATATATTCATCATTTGGATCAAGATTCAGGAATAAGGTTACAAATGGAGACTGCCCATTTGTAGTCATTAAGGTGTTGATCTGGTACTGGATTGTCTGAACACCGGAACGAAGTTCATCGTTCAGCCTTTCTTTTACCAGTTCCTCTAATGTATCAGCATCCAATCTGTCTCCAAATTCTTCCTGATATAATGCTTTATATTTGTTATAGCTCTTGCGCAGATATTTTCCAAGGTGACGGATATCAACGGACTGACCACCATACTGGCTGGAGGCAACGGCTGCAATGATCTGTGTAACAATCGTACATGCAACCTGAAAGCTCTTAGGGCTCTCGATCAATTTGCCGTTCATGACAGTGCCGTTGTCGAGCATATCTCCAATGTTGATCAGACAGCAGTTGAAGATAGGCTGTAAGAAATAATCTGCATCATGAAAATGAATCGCACCTTCTTCATGGGCTTTTGAGATCTTTTCCGGAAGCAGGAGCCTCTTTGTAAGATCTTTTGAAACCTCGCCTGCGATCAGATCACGCTGGGTAGATGCAACTGTTGCGTTTTTATTCGAATTTTCTTCCATAACATCTTTGTTTCTGTTCTTGATCAGACTGAGGATCGAATCATCAGTTGTGTTTGCCTTACGAATCAGTTCACGGCTGTATCTATATATAATGTAAGTCTTGGCAAGAACAAACTTCCCCTCTGCCATGAGCTTTTGTTCAATGATATCCTGAATATCTTCAACCAGCATTCGTTTTCTGTTTTTTGCTTCGATGCCGTCTATGATCTCTTCGATTTTTTCTTCAGAAATTTTTTCGCAGTCTTCAACTTCGGCATTTGCCTTCTGAATGGCAACGATAATCTTGCTGCGATCATAGGATACGGCTCTTCCGTCTCTTTTGATTACCTGCATTTTTCTATTCTCCTCCTAAAATGGTTATCTAGATATTGAGTGCAATATTTGCTCGCCCCACAACATATTGCGTCGTGCGCGAAAAAAAGACAAAAAAATGAACGATTTAAAATCTGTGAGACTAAAAAATCGTTTTGAATATTTTGTAACTCTATGTCCCCGACAGTTACACATTATAGCATCACCATTCTGGTTTGTCTATATCAAATGGTACAAAATATTGAGAAAAAAATAAAGAAACAATACTAGATATTGTGTTGCATGGGAAAATGTGATTTAACGTTCGAGCGGTGCTTGATAATATGTGAAATTGTCGGAAATTGTATTCGGAGGACCGGATACTGTCGAAGTATTGCAAACAATTGAAGATATAACGATAATGTTATATAGTTTGTGACATTTCTATGAATTGCGTAAAATAGCTTTATTTTTAATAGAAAGTGTGATATAAAGCTATGATAGGTGATACCTAATTTTATAATAATATAGAGGTAAGTACAATGAGAAAATTAAAAAAGGGATTTGCGGTTGCTCTTGCAATGGCAATGACAGTATCCATGGTTGCAGGTTGTGGAGATAAGGGTAAAGATGTGACCGGTAATTTGGATAAAGCGACACAAACGGATGCAACAGAGGACAGTACAGAAGCTGATCTGACAATTGATGAATATATTGCCAAGTATGCGGAGGGAGTAACTCTGGGAGAGTATAAGGGCATTGAATATGAGTATGCTCCTGCAGAAGTAACAGAGGATGATGTACAGAAGAAGGTAGATGATTTTGTTGAATCCTGTGCGACATATAATGAGGATAAAACAAGTGCAGCAAAATCAGGAGATACAGTAAATATTGATTTTGTAGGTACTGTAGATGGTGTAGAATTTGATGGTGGTAATACGAATGGTTCAGGATATGATGTAACACTTGGATCAAAATCCCTCATCGACACATTTGAAGATCAGATCGTGGGACATAAGGCAGGAGATACATTTGATGTAAATGTAACCTTCCCGGACGGATATGGCAATGATATGGATGGCAAAGCTGCTGTATTCAAGACTACATTGAACTATATCAAGATTCCTGTGGAAGCAGAGTATAATGATGCGTTGGTAGCTGCGAATACTTCTTATAAGACAACAGCCGAGTATGAGGAATCCATCAGAAGTGAGCTGAAAGCAAGTAATGAAGCAACTGCACTTACATCGGCACAGAATGTTGTTATGACAAATGTTATCAATAAGGCAACAATTGAGAATATTCCGGCAGAAGAAGTAAGTAGTCTGGCAGATGAGATCATTACACAGTTGAAATCGCAGGCAAGTAATTATGGCATTGATTATGCAACATTTATCCAATATTATTACGGTTATGAGGATGAAGATTCATTCAAAGAATATGTGAATCAGATCTGTCAGGAATCCGTAAAAGAAAAAAAGGTAGTATGCGCGGTTGCAAAGGCAGAAAATATTACAATTGATTCGGATGATGAAACAGCCTATATCAAGAAACTCGCGGAGGAGAATGACGCAACAGAGGATTCTGTAAAGGAACAGTATTCATCTCAGGATCTGATGTATTATACACTGGCTGACAAGGTTATGACTTTCCTTCTTGATAATGGTAAGAAGACGGAGACAACGACAGAAGCAACGAGTTCCGAAGAAGAAACTACAACAGAAGCAATAACAGAAGCAAACTAGAGCAGATGTCGAAACAGAGTTCGGTAAATAAAGAATTAATAAGATGAAGTTCTGAGGAGAAAGATTATATTATGAAAATGAAGAAGGTAATGGCTCTGTGTCTGACTGCGGTTGTCGGCATGGGGGTGCTTAGCGGATGCGGAAGCACAAAGAGTGAATTCAGACAGTATGCAAAATGTGCAGAAGTAAAGGATTATGATGGTATCGAGTATGTACCAACGTCCAGAGAAGTAACACAGGATCAGATTGACGAGAAGATTAAATCATTCTGTACAGATAATAATGTAGAAACAAAGGATTATGACAGCGTGATCAAGGATGGTGACGATGTTAATATCAACTACGTTGAAACCATCAACGGCGAGGAAAAGGCAAAGAACGATGACGAAGCCGGAACCAGTATTGTTATGGGTAAGGATGCGTTAGCACCCGGACTTGATGAGCAGATGATCGGATTAAAGCCCGGTGTACAGAAGACATTCACAATCACATATCCGGACGATTATTCAGATACAACGGTTGCCGGTATGGAAGCAAAATTTGATGTAACGATCAATTATATCAAGATAACGACAACACCGGAATATACAGATGACCTTGTGAAGTCGGCTACGGATGGTAAATATACAACGACAGAGGATTATACCAAGTATCTGACGGATGAGCTTCAGAAGGATACAGATAAATCGGCAGACAGTACTGACCGAGCTAATGTGTTAAAAGCAATTAAAGAGAAAACAACGTTTACCAAATATCCGGAAGGCGAGATTGATGCATATGTAAAGAGTGTTATGGATAATATCGAATCCAGTGCTTCTCAGTATGGAATCGGTGTACAGACATTCCTACAGTATTTTTATGGATACACAGACGAGGCCTCATTTGTTTCCTATCTTCAGAGCACAGTTGAATCTGTAATGCAGGAGAAGATCGTTGTCAGCTCGATCGCGTTAGAAAAAGATCTGGTCGCAAATGATAAAGAGACTGATGCATATAAGCAGAAGCTGATGGATGATAATGAAGTAGACGAGGATACGATCAACTCCAAATATTCAGCGAGCGATCTGAAATTCTATGCAACAGAGGAAAAAGTTCTTGATTATCTGATGGGTACAGCTGTTCAGGTAGATTCAACAGAAGCAAGTTCAGAAGATGCATCGGAAGATGGTTCCACTGAAGCAGAGAGCACAGAGTCAACAACAGAGACAGCTTCAGAGGCAGAATAAAAAAATTAACGTTTTTACAAAATTTGTTTTGACAAGAAGCAGATGACGTGCTATATTAAACGAGTGCGTGAGATAAAGCACGTTTTCATGCAGTTGTGGCGGAATTGGCATACGCGCATGATTCAGGTTCATGTCCACTTACGTGGGTGTGGGTTCAAGTCCCATCAACTGCATTGATAGAAGAAAAAGAAGTCTTAGCTTTAAGGCTTCTTTTTTTTCGCTGAGTTATAAAATTAAAAGCGACAAGAGTTAAAAAACTCTATCGCTTTTCTTTTTTGTTATAAAATAATGCAGGAAATATGCGGTATGAGCGAATTTACTCATACCGCATATTTTTTTGTAGACATTAGGAAGGAGGTCATCATTATTTCAAGAGTGTACAAAACAATATCTTACAAAGATAGGCAGACGATAGAAAAGCTTTTAGGTGATGGAATGAAAGTAGATTCAATTGCTACTGTCATAGGCGTTCACAGAGCAACTATTTACAGAGAACTTAGAAAGCGTAGAGATCAGAATGGCGAATATCATGCAGATCATGCGCAGAGAGATTTAAGCAGATAAGAAAGAACAGGATGGTAGGATAAAAATGTTTGATGAATTATTAAAATTATTCCTTTCCATCGGACTTATTGTATTGGCACATCAAAATAGAGATTTGATGATGAGATTAAGAATTGCGGAGACGCGTATAGATGAATTATGTTCACGATCATCTAGATTTGATTCAAATATACCGGAGGATGAAGCTAGTACAGAAAAGGAGAGGAGGAAATAGAGTTATATGGTGTCGGGTAACACTCATATTACAAAAGCAAGAATTAGAAATTGCATTGAAAACAATAAAGAATACATGAAAAGCATCGAGGATCAGCGGAAAGCAATAATAGCATCGATTGCAGATTACCAGGCACTGGAGGATGCGATTTACTTAAAACCATATTTTTTTGAGATAAACGGGATTGGAGGTCATGCAGATCCGACCGCTAAACTTGCATTATCAGAAAAGCGTAAGACTGAGGAAGATCGGTTAAAGAGAAAGATACGAATGCAGCAGGAAGCTTTGCAGCAAAATCTGGAACTAAAAGAAGAAGCTTTGAGCATTATATCTACGATGAATGCCACGATGTGTTTTATGCCACGTCACTTTCATGTGGTTTATGAATTATGGTATGAAAAAAATTCAAAATATTCTCAACTTGCGATTTCAATGCACAAAGGCAAAGCTGCCATCGTAGCTATGCTTGACAATGAAGCAGAAGCAATTCTTACGATCATTAAAAAGGGGCAATCTTGTATGTCCATAAATGATATGTATCAAATTGTTAAAGCAAATAAAGAGCTTTATGAAAATATACGCCGCTATGAAAAATAGGGGACTATTAGGAGGAAACGATATGATTATAGGAATAGACCATGGAAATGGCTTTATCAAGACAAAGAATAATATATTTGCAGCCGGTGTTGCAAAATTTAACACTCCAACACCAATTAATAAAGATGTCGTGTATTATAATGGCGCATACTATCAAACAGGAGTTGCACCAGAGGGTCTTCCATCAAATAAAACAGCATCTGAGGAGTATTACATCATGACACTTGCAGCAGTTGCATTAGAAATGCGAAAATATGGCATTATTACATCTGATGTAACGCTTGCAACCGGATTGCCTTTTACTCGGTATGGAGCAGAAAAAGAAGAATTTATCAAATATCTAGGTCAGAACAAACACGTCGAATTCAAGTACGAGGATACATCGTATTCTATTAATATTAATCCACACATCTATGTATTTCCACAGGGCTATGCAGCCATTGTATCCAAGTTGCCATCTATTAAAGGATCTTGCTTCTTAGTAGATATCGGAACTGGGACAACAGAGATTCTTCCAATATCAGGAGAGGGACGCATTGACTTAAAACGTGCATATACAATGCAGTGGGGTATAAACAACTGCTTCACTATGATTAATGAAACAATATCTCAGGAATATCAGACAGAGCTTTCACAGGATCAGATCATAGACATAATGCTTGATCGGGAGAGTGGTATATCCCCAAAAATAAAGGAATTAGTTATAACTCAGATAAAACGTTGGAGTGAGGAGACATTTCGACAGCTTCATAGCAGAAAGGTTAATTATGAATTTGTACCAAGCTTTTTCATGGGTGGAGGAGCTGGGCTTATCAATAGATATTCTGAGAATCAGCCAGAAATGATTACATTCATAGATGATATTCGTGCAAATGCAGCCGGCTATGAATTATTGGCAAATAGTGTGGAAAAAAGGGGTAAAAAATAAATCATGAGCAAGTACGAAGAACTTCGTCTCCGGCTTAATTTCAATATGGAAGATCCTGATCAGGTTAAATTGTACGAATGGTTAAAACAGTATTCAAGTGCATATGAGCGGAACAGAGCACTTATGGGAACACTTTTAAGAGCACTTTCGGAAAATGTCAGTACAGAAGGTGTTTCCATTCCAGATTCTTTTCTTAATAGCATGAGTAATATGCTGGATGAGAAAATTGCGCAGTTAAAAAAAGAATTATGTGATCGAACTGTTTCATCGAATGAAGTAGCAAATTCGAGATCAGGTAACGAAGAAGCCAGAGACAATAAAAATGAAAATAACAGAAAAGATTCTGAGGTAGAAAATGAAGAATTAGATGAAATACCAGAAGAATTTACAAATTATCTTAGAGAAGCCGGTTTTATGTAAGGAGGAATAGAACGAATGAATAGTGTAATATTGTCAGGTTATTTAACAAGAAATCCAGAAATAAGAATATCCGAAAAAGACGGGAAACAGCTAAAGACGAGCCATTATACGTTAGCTGTTCGCAGACCGATTACCGGAGCAGATCAGGCAGACTTTATCTCATGTGTAGCTTTTAGAAATCAGGCAGATATTGCTGAAAAATATTTGTCTCAGGGCAGAAAGATTGCAATTCGAGGACATCTTCGTGCAGATAGTTATATAAACAAGGCTGGAAATAAAATATATACAACCGATGTGATCATTGACGAAATGGAATTTGCAGATGGAAAAGGATCAAAAAATTCAGATGCAGGTTCAGCAGTAAGTAAAGATTCAACAGGTACAAATGATTTTATGGATATTCCAGAAGGTGTAGAGGATGATTTACCATTTAAATAAAAAGGGGAAATTAATATGTCATACGGAGAACAGCAGGTAGAAGAAATTAAAACGATCAGAGAGAGAAATATCACAGTAAAATTGTCAGATGCAGATTGCAATCGACTGGCAAGAAAATGCGGGGAGCATGGATTGACTGTCGGAGAACTGATTGAGAATTTTATAGGAGATTTAGTAGACGGAACTCATTCCAACGGAAGTGATGAAAAAAATTGTGCTGAGAGGTGGTTCAATCGTTGTTGGTTCGGAATGTTCTCAGAACAGACACTCTTAAATCATTTACTTCATTGGGGATATGAGCCAGAGGACTATCTGGATGTCCTGAGCAATATCGAATCAGCGAATGAAAACATTAAGGAAACGGAAAAAGAGATAACACAGCCAAGTGATAAATGGAAGCTCTTATTTCATGATAAAGCTTGTACAAAAGCTTGTTATTCAAATGTTAATGAATATGTTACAGAGTTGAAAGCTGATTTAATTTCATATCGAGCAGAACTGGAGGTATGGTCGGACGAACTAAAAGACATGAGAGAGGACTGGAAACCAGAGAAAGAGCCGAATATGGATGAAGAACTTGAGATTATTAAGAAGTGGGTTAAGGAAAAGAAACAGTTATTATGCAAGTAAAAGATTATAGCAGGTGTGAAGCCTGTCCGGAAAGTTACTGTAGTTGTTATGTTGAACATGGGTATTGTATAAAACCAGAGCATACATCTTGCTTTGAACCAGAGTGTTTGCAATTTCTAAAGTGTACTCAGTCTGTGCCGTGTGATAACAAAGGAAGCGTTTAATTAGAGAGGTGTATATGGATAGAGTAATACAGGAAATACGTCATATGTTTATAAGTAGTATTATACTTGTTATATCCAGAGTTTTTTATTATATATTCGAAAACTCAACTTGGGGGATTTTTGCAACTGCAAATAATGATACTTCTTTTGATCCAATGGTAATAATAACAAATACGATAGCAATTCTATCAGTAATAATATTTGTTTTCAGTCTAATACGTTTCATTACCGGTCTGTTGGGATATGAACCAAATATTAAATTAACAACATCCATACATATAGAAATTCCGATAATTAAACAAAAGAAATTTGGAAGAGTTTCTGTAAAAAAAGTCATTATAAAATTACCAGGGACATTTACATATGATCAGGTAAAAGAAGTTCAAAAAATAATAGAAAGACCAATAAATGCTATTTTTATAAAAATACATAGTAGTGATGATCAAGATGTAGAGAAAAAACTATATGGAACATATGCAGAATTTGAGCCATACATCAGAACTATTTGCGATGATTTTAATGCATTTATTGATACATATAATAAGGCAGCAACTGTAGAGGAAAGAGATATACTTTGGAACCGATTTATTTCATGTTCTCAAGTTATTCAAGATGCAATCAGAACTATTGATCAAAATATGAATACAGTTATTAAAGACGAGTTGGCGTATAAGGCAGACTATGAACAAGCCTTGAAAAATTTATCAAAGGATGAAGCAGTTCAAAAAACAGCCGGATATCAGCCATTTCAAAACCTTCAAGTGTTGAACACTATTTATGATGATGGGATGGACAAGTTATTTATAAAGTATGGACAAATGACTAAAAAATCCAAGAAGAAACATACATTTTGAGAAGAAAAAAGAATTTAAGATGGAGGGATGCCATATGACGATAATTGATGGAGATACTTTAAAAGAAGCGTATAAAAATGCAGCTAATATAGATGATCGAGAGAAAGAAACTGCATATAAAATGATTGACCAGCAGATAGAAGCACAAAAAGAAAAATTTGACATGTTAGTTTACGATCCTGATTGGACAGTACGGAGAGTTGCAGCAAGGCTTAACTGCGGCTTGGATATATTGGTAAATGATCCGAGTCAACCTGTCCGGATGGAGGTAGCAAAGCAGGGGTATGGTTTGGATCAACTTATCAATGATTCAGAATGGATAGTCCGGGCAGAGGTAGCAGAACAGGGATATGGCTTGGATCAGCTTATCAATGATTCAGAATGGATGGTAAGGGAAGCAGTGGCAAAGCAAGGTTATCGGCTGGATATATTAATTTGTGATCCAGATGAATCTGTACGAAAAGCAGTAGCGAAACAAGGTTATGGTTTAGATGTGCTTGTCCATGATCCTAATGTGTATGTTCGAGATGCAGTAGTAAAGCAAGGTTATCGGCTGGATATATTGATGCATGATTCTAGTTCTTATATAAGGACAGAGGTAGCGAAACAAGGATATGGCTTGGATCAGCTTGTCCATGATCCGGATTATACGGTTCGGGCAGAGGTAGCAGACAAAGGATATGGCTTGGATCAGCTTGTCCATGATCCGGAGATATTCGTTCGGATAGTGGTAGCAAGGCAGGGATATGGCTTGGATCAATTGATTAATGATCCTGTAGCTGCAGTACGAATGGAGGTAGCTATGCAAAATTATGGATTGATGAAATTAATTCATGATCCAAGCACTGCTGTAAGAGATTGTGCAGAAAAGCAGTTAAGAAAGAGGGCTGCTGAACAGAACTTACCGGAGCTGAAGTTTAGTCGCCCAAAAACAAAGGGAAAGGTCAGATAAAGAAGAAAAGAATATGGAAGATATAACGCAATATATAGAAGAAAACAAAAGATTAAAAGGAATATTGAATACTCTTGCAAGAGAATCGGATTGGCACATCCGGCTTGCGGTAGCGGAGCAGGGATATGGTTTGGATCAACTGATCAATGATCCGGAACCAGCAGTCCGGGCAGAGGTAGCGGAACATGGATATGGTTTGGATCAACTAATCAATGATCCAAATGAATATGTACGAGAAGCAGTAGCCATGAAAGATTATGGTTTGGAGAAGCTGGTGGCTGATCCATATGAATCTGTACGAGAAGCAGTAGCCAGACAAGGTTATGGTTTAGACAAATTGGTGGATGATCCGGATGTAGATGTACGGCTTGCAGTAGCGGAACAGGGATATGGCTTGGATCAACTGATCAATGATCCAGAGCCAGCAATACGACGTGCGGTGGCAGAACAGGGATATGGCTTAGATCGTTTAATCAATGATTCAGATGCATATGTTCGGATAGAAATAGTGGAACAGGGGTATGGTTTGGAGAAGTTGGTGGCTGATCCTGATTGGATGGTACGTAGAGCAGTAGCAAAACAGAGTTACGGTTGTTTAGAAAAGCTGGTGAATGATTCGTCTGCAGATGTACGAGGAGCGGTAGCGGAACAGGGATATGGTTTAGATCAACTAATCAATGATCCGCATCCATATGTACGAGCAATAGTGGCAGGGAAAAAATACGGCTTGGATCAACTAATCAATGATACTCACCCATTGGTACGAGAAGCAGTAGCAAGACAGGGATATGGATTGATGAGATTGATACATGATCCAGACATTGTTGTGAGGGATTGTGCGGAAAAGCAGTTAAGAAAGAGAGTTGCTGAACAGAACTTACCGAAGCCAAAGTTTTGTTGCCCAAAATCAAAGGGAAAGGTCAGATAAAGGAGAAGAATGGAAAAGCAGCGTTTATTTGTTGATATGGATGGAACACTGGCAGTGTTCACTCCTGTTGATACATTAGAAACCTTATATGAAAAAGGATATTTTTTATATTTAATGCCGCAGCATAATGTTGTGAATGCGGTTCGATCAATTATCATGCATAATCCGGAGATTGAGGTATTTATCTTATCCGCTTACTTATCAGATAGTGCCTATGCACTACAGGAAAAGAATGCCTGGCTTGATCATTTTCTTCCGGAGGTTGATCGGAAACATAGAATATTTACTCCATGTGGAAGTGATAAAAAGCTGGCAATTCAGGGAGGTATTCGTAGCAATGATTATCTGCTTGATGATTATACCAAAAATTTGGATGCCTGGGAGCCGCCAGCTAAAGGGATTAAGCTGTTAAATGGAATTAATCATACCAAAGGAACATGGTTAAAGAATCGTATCCGAATGAATCGGAAACCACAGGAATTAGCTAATATAATTGTTTCAGTTATGAAAGGAAAATCAAAAATTTATGATGATAGCCGTGATCTGACAATGAAACGATCAACGACCGGCAAAACGAGATAGGAGGGTATATAAAATGAATATTGACGGTTTAGTTGTAGCTACATTGATTTTTGCATGTGTTTTTTTATTATTATCTATTCTTATGATAGAGATACATGGAATAACGGGATTTTTTATTGAGTTACAGGCAAGTTTATCAGGTTTGGGGAAAATAGGAATTCTTGCTGGTATATTGCTTGTATGCTTAATGTTTTTTTGCTTTTTAGTAAAGAAGTGAGCCGGGAGTCCTACGCGGTAAAATCATATGATGCTGATAGTAAAACGGTGGAATATATAGTTGATGATAATGCAACCGGGAAAATGCATTATACGAAAGAAATTGAAAGTAGTAATTCGCATGTAGAGGTTGTGAGGAGACAATGGTTATTTTTGTATTCAGAAAACTGTTATCTATACTTAAATGAGTGATACATGCTGATGAAGGAGGGAAGGTAGACATGATGTACAATGTAGAGGAACTTTTTATTGTAGGATTGATATGTTTAATAATTGCAGGTGTTTTATTGGTTTTGAATATAAAATGCAAACAGTTGGAAGAATCTACTGATCCATTAAATATATTATCAATTATTATAATTTTTTTTATAGGACTTGCAGTAGTATCATTTGTTAAAATCGTTATATTTCAGCAAAAATGTCAGGAAACTGGCAGGGAAACTTATGATGTATGTAGTGAGGAAGAAAGTCTTTTTCGAAAAGAAATAAAATATATAGACGATTTCGGTGAAATAAAAACAGTGTCTTATTTTACAATGTATGCAGATGATCATACCCATTTGGATAAGATTGTGTATACATATAAAAATGTGTATTCATACGATTATATATACTATAAAAAATTTGAAAAGGGGACAGATGAATAATGAATAAGGATATGTTTCATGAGCAGTATGAAAGGAACAAGTTGGATATTTTTTCTAAATTAATGAACTGTATTTTGCGGATTATCAAGATATGTATCATTTTATTCATAATAATAGAAATTGTATGCGCATTCATTATAGGTGTTAAGTTATCTAAGGAAATACATGTAAAGGAAACGATTGAACTTTATTCTATTGGAACAGGGGATAAAATCCGTGGTAGTTTTTCAATGTATTATGGCAGTATAGAAGAAGTAGATTACTATTGTTGCTATCGAAAAAAAGCGGATGGTGGAAAGACATATTATAAATTTGAAATGGAAGAGACTACCGTGTATGAAACATTGAAAAGTGGTGAACAAGCTTATGTAGAAGTACTTGAAGATGGTTGGGGCATGTTAAAAGGATATAGGCTTTATGTTCCAGAAAACACGATAGTAGAGGCAATTGATTTATCCTTAGTGAAGTAGGTGTTATGTAGAGAAAGGAAGGGTAGAATGCCGAGACATAATAATGTATATCATTACGATGATAAGACATTTTCATCAATAAAAGCTTTAGCAGCGTACACGGGAATTAATGAAAAAACACTTACTGCTCGATTAAGACGTGGAATGAGTATGGAAGCTGCCTGTCAGAAACAATTATTTAATTGTACATATTACATGGATGGTGGAATAGTAAAATCACTTTCTCAGGTTTGTATTGATCATGGGAAAGATGCGGGGCTAGTTAGAAATCGTTTGAAACGTAATTATAGTTTAAATAAAGCATTAAACAGTCCGAAGAAAATAGCAAAGCAGGGCAAGCCGGTGGTAGTAAATGGAATTCTCTATAATTCTATAGCAGAGGCTGCAAGAAAGCTAGGATTATCGCATAAAGAAAGCACAATTCGTAGTAGGTTACGAGCTGGCTGGAATAATAATGATGCTTTTAATTTTGAAGCAAAAGTCGAAAATATCAGTTCCAACTCTATGGAACGGATATAGCATATAAATCATAGAAAAAGATATGTTTAAAAAGATGTAGATTTATGAAAGGAAAATTTATGAATGCAGTATTAAAATATCCAGGAAGTAAATGGAATTTAGCATCATGGATTATAAATTATTTTCCAGAACATCATAGTTATCTTGAACCTTTTTTTGGAAGCGGTGCAGTTTTGTTTAATAAACGACGCTCGGATATAGAAACGATTAATGATCTGGATGGTGATGTTGTTAATTTATTTGAATGCATTCGGGAGGACCCAGAAAAACTGGCCGGATATATTTATATGACACCTTATGCAAGAGATATTTATGAAGCTGCATATCAGTACAAGCCAAGTGATAAGTATGAGAAAGCATTAAATTTTTATATTCGATTATCTATGGGATATGGATTTAGAACGACAGGAAAAAGAGTTGGATGGAAAAATGATATTCATGGTAGAGAACGTGCATATGCAGCATTGGATTGGTGTAAACTGCCAGATAAAATTTTGGTTGCAGCAGAAAGATTGAGAGGAGTTCAGATTGAAAATCGATCAGCTATAGATTTAATCAAAAAGTTTAATTATAAGGACGTACTAATTTATTGTGATCCACCGTATATGTTAGAAACGAGACATTGTAAGCAGTATCGGTATGAAATGGATAAGTCTGATCATGAGGAACTACTGTGTATATTAAAAAGACATTCAGGACAAGTGATTATAAGTGGATATGATACAGAGTTATATAATAGAGAATTAAGATCCTGGAATAGGATGTCTCGCACGGCTTATACTCAATCCGGAACAAAAAAAGAAGAAGTAATTTGGATGAACTTTGATCCGCCAAATCAACAAATAACATTTGATATATAATTAATGTGAGTTATTCTGCTTGATGTGAAAATAAATAGAAAAACAAAAAGTGAGTTATCATTATCATAGACAACCCACTTTTGTGATAGCATTTCGATAAATGTTTGGCGACGATATCGAAAAGCTGAAGCAAATTAATTACAGGACAACATATCCTGTTTGGACAAGATATACATGCTCATACAAATACATACTCAAGATAGAACATAAAGCACATATAGCAACATACGACATATATGACGTATGAATCGTATACAACACATACATTGTATACAATGCATACGGTATAAGGACATAACACATACACCCTGTTTGTATACAACAAACTTACACTATTTAATGGAGAAATGCAAGAAATATTTCTATTTCATCATGAATCCAGGATAGAAGGAGTGGTTGTATGTTATCTTTAGTAGTTAATGGATAGTAAGAAAAAGAGAAAGACAGCAAGAAAACGATGTAATACTTGCATTCATTTTAAACTGTCTGTAAATCCGGAAACAAAGAGAAGCAGCTATGTCTGTGAACTCGATGGGAGATATGCAAAGTATTATTTAGAGCTAAGAGCCTGCAGATCTCCACGTTTCAAACACAAATAAATAATGATAAACCCGACAAAGAAATACGTGTTGAAAGGAGCCGGAGGGTAAACCGGGCGGGAGTTCCGTATCACGTTAAAAGAACCTTTTCGAATGACCTGTGGGCGGCATGAACCGGTATGACCATTGGCATCGGAGGAATCCCGGTTAAAGCGTCTAGGGGACAACTATATAGAGAACGGATTGCAGCCACTTTACATACAGAATATGTATCTGCAGATGGATATTTTGTACAAGCTGCATCTAGTGCCCGTCCTGGATGCTTTACTATTTTTTCTTAACTGATTAAATAGCAGAGAAGGGGGATATTTCAAAGTGATTCATACATACTGCACACGGTGTCTTACGCCAGACCTCGACCGTTGGCTTTGCCAGAAGAAATATACCTGATGAATGAAGAATGGAGAATTATGCCCATTTTTGCCTAATTTTTCTTTCTTTGTTCATCAGGGGGGGGAGGAAAAAGCAACAATGTTATATAGGCAAGCAGCAATTAAGAAAAAATATCCGATGTGTTTCTGGCAACCGTAAAGCTTTTTCCGATGGGGTTAAGATGTTTTGAAGTTAATGAACGAGTGTGAATACCTAGTGGAAGAATTAGAGCCGGAATATACCGGTATAATGTCGTGAGAGTGCGCCAATATGTCTAAAATGTAGCTCTAATCTATAAATTATCAAAATCCCAGAACCAGAAAAACCAAGAAGTCATGGAAATGTGGTTAGAAGCATGATATAGTATACTTGTAAAAAAGCACAGAACAGATCTGTGACTATAAAATATCGTTTCGGTTACCCGACCGGGAAGGAAGATATGTACAAAATTATGTATATATCTTCTTTTTTTTATTTTATGTATTAAAGGAGGAGCACATGGAACAAAACGAAATGCCATTTAAAGAGTATTTGGAATCAAGACAGAAAGTATTCGAAGAATCTGAGCACCCGGATGGACTTACATGGGATCAAATCAAGCAACAGATAATAGGTGCATATTATCTGAATCTGACACAGGAGCAGATCAATTTATTTGCAGATGCAGCGCATACGTTTAAGCAAATGGAAATTATAAAGTTTGCACAATTTGCGGGGTTAGAGGGGGAGCACCTGGCAGATCTGCTTCCTCCGGAGCTGAATATTCCGGAGATGCTGACAATGTATCAAAACAAACCGGATGCAGTTTATGAGAATGCATTAGATGTCGTTCGGGATGCTTTAAGGTCGTGTCAGGAAGATATGACATATTTCAAGGAGCATGTAACAGCATCGATGCAGCAGGATAAGGATAAGATAGCAGCGCTTCAGGAAGAAAATGCTAATCTGAAAAAGATGAATATGCAGCAGGCAGAGGAAATTGATGAGTTAAACAGGCAGATATCCATATCAGCGGATAAAACATCAGCAGATCTAAAAAAACAGGAACAGCAGAAAGCATATGATGCGCAGGTGGAAGCATTAGCAAAAAAGAAATATGAGGAAAAGATCATTGAACTTGAGATTGAAAAGCGAAAAGAGGAGGAAATGCGAGAAAAGATACGACAGGAAATGATCGCATCCGGAGAAATTACAGTGTCACAGGCACAGGAGAAAAATAAAGGTTTTCTATCTCGTTTTAGAAAAAAAGAGAAAGAACAAGAGCCGGTTTTTGTTCCAAAATCATTTGAAAAGCAGCCACTTCCATCAAATTTCGATCTGGCGGAATATATACTTTCCGTAAAACTTACATCCAGCCAGCTAAAAATCATTACAGTGTGCGTAAAAGCAGAACTGGATGAAAGTATTATTAAGCAATTGATTGACAGTCATTTACCGGCAGATCAGATGAAGTCCATCGTAGAAATTATCCTTACGAAAGAAGAAAAAGAACACCAGAAGGTATCTGCAGCACAACCGCCGGTTATGGCAGCACCATCAAAAAGCGGAAAAAAGAAAAGCACAGCAAAAGTAAAAATGGAGCCACCAGAAGATTATTATAATCCAACTTATGATGAAATGATGCTGGGAGGTGATATTTATGATCAACAGTAAATTGGTTATGGAAGCACTGGAAAAAAATCAACTGGACTTACAGATCATGCTGCAGCAGACAAAAGAATTGCGTGATCATGTAGTCTGCTATGGAATTAGCCACTTGAATCAGGAAGATAAAGATGTAGAATTTGACCAACTTGCAAAAAGCGCAGAACAGTTAGCTGCACTATCGAAAAAGATTAATATTCGGTCAAGCAGTGTAAAAAATATTTTTATTGAAAAACAAGAAAGCATTATGTAAACCAGAAAAAGTATGTTACAATAAGGAGGAAAGATATGCAGGATGAAGAAAGAGCAGCAGAGATTTTACGGGATCTGTTAAAAGATAAACTGGCTGTCACGAAGTGGAAAGAGTTATTGGAACTTGCAGGCAGATGTTATCGGTATTCCGCAAAGAACATAGTATTTCTTTATAATCAAAAACCGGATGCAACTCTGGTAGCAGATTTTCAATCGTGGAAAAAGGTTAACCGGTATGTAAAGAGAGGAACGCATGGCATTTATATTGGTGTATCTGATTTAACAAGAAATAAATATGTATTTGATATATCAGATACAGAAGGAGCAGATATCAATCTGACCTGGGATTTATCGGGGAAAAAGGCTGCATATATAGCGTATCTCGATCAGCATGGGTATGTACAGGATTCCGGAGAGCCGGAGGATCAGCTATTATCTGAATTTTTACAGAAAAAAGCGGATGAAGTTATGAAGCATCCTGAATATATGAAAATGATGGAGCGGTTGTCTGGCTGTGAGGAATTTGTAAAAAGTAGCATTACCTATTTGCTTGAATCACGCTGTGGAATTCAAACAGATAGTGATCTGAGCGGAATCCATCGTGTGCCGGGGAATGCACTTTCTGCTATTTTTAAATGTGTCGTAGACGTATCCAGACCAATATTGCGGGCAGTCAATTATAACATAGAGAGAATGGAAAGAGAGGGAATTGATTATGGAAGAATTAGCGAAAGAATACACCGATCCGAGAACCGGGATTCATTACACATTGGGAGAGGACGAACTGTATTATCCGGACATTCACGAACCGTCGGAACAGGAGATGTTGCAGACGTTAGGGAAATACGGACGGATGGCAGCGAGATATCTGAAGGAGAACGATCCGTGGCAGTACGACCTGTACGTGGAGTTTACCCAGCTTGGGAAGATTATGCGGGAAGTGGACAGGGAAGCGAACGAACTTCTGGATCAGTTGGAGACGGATTATATCAAGAAGCATCCAATCGATCATCCGGGCGACTTCATGGAGACATGGCAGCTTCGGACACAGGCACGAATGGTAGCGGAGGAAGTAGTGATCAATCAGATAGTGAATCAGGTTCGATAGAAGAAGCTAACGAAAACAATATAGAAGAAACAGAAGAAAGAGGAGTAGATCGGAATAAGACCGATGCTCCTCTTTTTTATGCCACGAAAACAGTCCATGTTATGCAGGAAGTTCCACATGATATTTTGGTAGAAGCCTTGCAAAAAGGACCATTAACTATTGGTGGTAAGAGTAGAATTATTAGTATTTATCAGAATCTATCGTCACAGAAAGAAATTGTAGCAGCTATTAAAGAGGAATATGGATTATGTGGCTGTTCTGGATTGATTGAATCTGGTGAGTATGGATTCACCGGATTTGATACGTTTAGCAATCAATTTAAGGTAGAATGGAGAGATGCAGAAGGAGATAATTCTGCATCTTTAAGCTGGAATCAGATAGAAGCGGAAATAGCAGCATTGATTATGACTGCAAATTATCTACAAGAATCCGATTTTGAGATCGATGAAGATATAGAAGAACCTGAGGAATATATATCAGAAGAAGATTTTGATGATTTTGCAATACCAGATGAGCCAGATAGCTATAACAGTCTGAGTTATAATGAGAACAGTCTACTTACTGATGAAGAAGAACGTCTTGCAATGATAGCTGAGTATGGTTTTGAAATGCCGGCAGAGTATAATGATTTTGAAGATGTAACAGCAGAAGAAATTCTGGATGAAATTGGTGATCAATCTGATGAGGTCACACCAGAAGCTGCCGATCAGAATGTAGCAGATGTACCATATAATTATCACATATCCAGTCAGACTGATCGTGTGGGAGGGGTGAAAACAAGATTCAAAGATAATGTTTCTGCAATCAAGCTTCTTAAAAAACTGGAAGCAGAACAGCGTCTTGCAACACCGGACGAACAGGCTGTGCTATCCGGTTATGTCGGCTGGGGGGGCATACCACAAGCATTTGATCCCAATAATGATACCTGGAAAAAGGAATATGAGGAATTAAAGACACTATTAACAGAGGAAGAATATGAAGCTGCCAGAGAAACAGTAACAAATGCCTTTTATACATCTCCTGGCATTATAGATGCTATGTATCATGCGCTTATGTCCTTTGGATTTAAAGGTGGTAATATATTAGAGCCATCAATGGGAATTGGTAACTTTTTCGGTACGCTTCCAGAGCAATTAGCCGATAGTAAGTTATATGGAGTAGAGCTGGATGATATTACCGGCAGAATTGCAAAGCAGTTATACCAGAAAGCAGATATTTCCATTACCGGCTTTGAAAAGACAAATTTTTCCGATAATTTCTTTGATGTTGTCATTGGAAATGTGCCATTTGGTGACTATAAACTGCATGATCCGAAATATAATAAATATAATTTCCGTGTACATGACTATTTTATAGCAAAATCCTTAGATCAGGTACGACCGGGCGGAGTGGTAGCTGTGATCACAACCAAAGGAACGCTTGATAAGGCAGATTCCAGCGTTCGTAGATATTTGGCACAGCGGGCAGATTTAGTTGGGGCGGTCAGACTTCCAAATACAGCATTTGCAGGCTCGGCAGGAACATCCGTAACAGCAGATATTTTATTTTTTCAGAAACGAGAGCGAATAATTGATATTGATCCTGACTGGACAGGTCTTTCTTATCTGGATAATGGAATACCTGTAAATGCATACTTCGTAGAACATCCGGATATGATTCTCGGAGAGATGGAGTATGATTCAGGAATGTACGGACCGGACAGTAAAACAACTATATGTGTGAATCATAATCCTATGTTTGATCTTCATACAGAACTTATTGCTGCAGTAGAGAAAATCCATGCAACAATAAAAGATCGTGACATAGCAGAGAAAATAGACAAAAATGAAACGGAAGTAATACCGGCAGATCCAACCGTAAGAAATTATACATATACGTTTTTTTCTGGAGAAGTATATTACCGGGAAAATTCCGTAATGATTAAGCAGGATTTATCGGAAAAAATAAAAGATCGCATTTCTTCCTTAATTGCTATCAGAGAAGCCGTGAGGGAGATGATCGATGCACAGATGAATGGTTGTTCTGAAGAAGAACTTACCAATATGCAGGAACATTTAAATGATATATATGATAAATATGTTGCAAAGCATGGTTATATTACCGGAAGATCAACGAAAACTGCTTTTGGTAATGATGGTGATTATCCTCTTTTATGTAGCCTGGAAGAAATTGACGAAGATGGTGTTGTGACCAAAGCAAGGATTTTTTCGTCCAGAACAATCAAGGCAAAAGAAGTTATCACACATGTAGATACAGCCATAGAAGCTTTAAATCTGTCTGTAAATGAATATGGTGGAGTAAATATTCCATATATGCTTTCTCTTTATCAGCCGGATGGAGAAGATTATGATACAAAAAGGACAATATTGTTTCAGGAATTATCCGGTGTGATCTATAAGAATCCAATAAAAGCAGATATAAACAATCCGGAAACAGGATGGGAAACATCTGATGAGTATTTATCCGGTAATGTCCGGGAGAAACTTCGGGTTGCTCAGGCTGCTGAAAATACAGATCCGGCATATGCCGGAAATGTTGCTGCACTTATAAAGGTACAGCCGGAACGGATTGAAGCAGCGGATATTGATGTAAAACTTGGCACTACATGGATTGATCCGGAAGATTATGAAGCGTTTATGTATGATCTGCTTGATACACCGAGGTATTACAGGAATGGAACCTTGGGAAATAGCAAAATACGGATTTTATATAATCGTATGACTTCAGAGTGGCACATAGATAATAAAAGCAATGGTAAATATACCGTGACTGCAACAAAATCCTATGGTACAAGTCGTATGGATGCATATACTATTATAGAAAATACCTTAAACTTAAAGACTGTTACGGTCAGAGATCGCATTGATGATGAGGGTGGAAAATATCATTATGAGATCAATAAAAAAGAAACCATGCTTGCAAGGGAAAAACAGAACCTGATCAAGGAGAAGTTCAAGGAGTGGCTGTTTTCTGATCCAGATCGAAGAAACCGTTATGTAGACTATTATAACGAGACGTTCAATAATATAAGGCTGAGAGAGTATGACGGTAGTCATTTAGAATTTCCTGGCATGAGTACCGAGATCAAGCTGCGCCCACATCAGAAAAATGCAGTTGCCAGAATCTTGCTTGGTGGAAATACATTGCTTGCACATTGTGTCGGAGCTGGAAAGAGTTATGAAATGATGGCAGCCTGTATGGAGCAGAAGCGTCTTGGACTTGCTAACAAGACTGTAATGGTCGTACCTAAGGCATTGATCGGACAGACGGCAAGTGAGTTTATGAAATTGTATCCTGCTGCAAATATTCTTGTAGCGACAGAACATGACTTTGAAAAGAGCCGGAGAAAACAGTTTATTTCAAGAATTGCTACAGGTGAATATGACTGCATCATTATGAGTCATTCACAGTTTGAGAAAATTCCATTATCTCCAGAGCGTAGGAAACGAATGCTAAAGGCGCAGATTGATGAAATTACAGCGGCAGTGGAATCTATGCATGAGGAGCGGAGCGAACGCTGGACAATCAAACAAATGGAATTGATGAAGAAGCAGTTGCAGTTACAGATGGATAAACTGACAGATACAACCAGAAAGGATGATCTGATCACATTCGAGGAACTTGGAATTGATTCGATCATGGTTGATGAAGCGCATAATTTTAAGAACCTTGCGGTATTTTCCAAAATAAACAATGTATCAGGTATCAGTAGTTCCGGATCTCAGAAAGCCATGGATATGCTTTTAAAATGTCGGTATGTTGAAGAAATTAATAATAACCGTGGAATCGTATTTGCAACCGGTACTCCAATATCTAATACCATGTGTGAGATGTATGTTATGCAGAACTTCTTGCAGAAACGAGCACTGGAAGAACGTGGTATTCGGCATTTTGATGAATGGGCAACGAACTTTGGTGAAGTTACAACGGCTTTGGAACTTACAGTAGAGGGAAGTGGTTTCCGTTTTAAGAGCAGATTCAATAAGTTTACAAATTTGCCGGAACTTATGACTACATTCCGGGAAGTAGCCGATGTACAAACTGCAGATATGTTAGATCTTGATGTGCCGGCTATCCGTGGTGGCAAACCCATTATCGTTGAAAGCCAGCCGGATGATTTTGTACAGGATGTTATGGAGAAATTTGTAGAACGTGCAGAAACAATTCGAAATGGAAGTGTAGACCCTTCCATTGATAATTTCCTAAAGATCACCCATGAAGCAAGATTGCTTGGAACGGATGCAAGACTGTTGATGCCACAAGCACCAAATAACCCGGATGGAAAGTTGAATAAGGTAGCTGAAAATGTCTGGGAGGAATATAAACGAGGGAATGCAGATGGAAAAATAGGTTGTCAGTTGATCTTTTCGGATATTGGTACGCCTGGTCCCGGTAAAGATTTTACCGTGTATGATTATTTAAAAGAGAAATTAATCGATTATGGTATTCCGGAAGCAGAGATTGCATTTATTCATGATGCAAAAACGGATGCACAAAGGGATACACTGTTCAAGGAAATGCGAACTGGTAAGAAAAAGATACTGATCGGATCAACAGATAAATGTGGTACCGGCGTAAATGTGCAGAAACATCTTATTGCGATGCATCATGTGGATTGTCCTTGGAAGCCATCTTCTATAGAGCAGCGAGAGGGACGAGGAATCCGACAGGGAAATGAGAATAAAGAGGTAGCAATCTATCGTTATGTAACAAAGGGTACATTTGATGCATACAGTTGGTCGCTTGTAGAGAATAAGCAACGTTTCATCAGTCAGGTTATGACGAACAAAACAGTCAGCCGATCCTGTGATGATATCGACGAAGCAACGCTTTCCTATGCAGAAATCAAGGCAGTTGCAACGGGAAATCCGTTAATTAAGGAGAAAATGGAACTTGACAATGATGTTTCCCGGTTAAAGCTGTTAAAGGCATCGTATGATAATCAGAAATATACCTTACAGGATAATTTTATGATTCGGTATCCAAAGCTGATCGCACAAGCGCAGGAAAAGCTTTCTGCTGTGAAGAAAGATTTGGATACCCGAAGCAAGCATCTGATCGAATCGGATGCTTTTTCTATTGAGATCAATGGATTTACTTTTACGGAACGTGCCGATGCAGGCAAGCAGTTCCTTGTTGCTGCAAGTAAAGTAAAAATCGGTGAGAATCAGATGGTAGGAAAGTTCCGGGACTTTGACGTATATGTAGAGAAGAATGGATTTGAAGAAAATATAATCCTAAAGGGACAGTCAACTTATTGTGGAGAATTGTCCGGTTCAGCCGTTGGTAACATGGTTCGTCTTGAAAATATATTCAATGCACTTCCGGATAAGGTTCCGGTTTTAGAGGAAAAAATCGAAACATATAAAAAGGATCTGGAAACATCAAAGACTGAATATGCGAAGCCGTTTATGTATGAAAAGGAATTGCATGATAAGCTGATTCGTCAGGCGGAATTGAATGCACTGTTGGATCTGGAAAACGATAAGACGGTTGACGTAGATTTGACCGAAAAACCAAAGATTGATAGTCCAGCAGTTAAGAAAGAAGCAGATCGAAAAATACAATCCCGATAGTTTTTTCTTAACAGCAAAAAAACAGCTATTATAGAAGTATGAGGGGATAGAAACTTTCTATAATAGCTGCTCATTGAAAAGAAGGCATAAAAAGATGTCTGTAGAAACTATATAATAAATTAGGATTACATACAAGCACTCAGAACCAAGAAAACCAAGAAAACCTAGAAATGGGATTTCAGGTGTGATATGATAAAATCAGTTTAATAGAACAATATAAGACCTCTGCAGAAATGTGGAGTTTTTTTATTTACAATATACAGATGCCGAAAAGTTCCGAATGGTATCAAAATTTTCCGAACGATTTCAAAAAGTTCCGAATTGTACCGAAAAATCCCAAATAGTTCCAAAAAAGTTCCGAAAAATCATAAACGCAACTAAAAATAGTTGCGTTTATGTAACGGATATGGTATACTATAAATAGATTAGAAGGGAGGATCGTCTAATGAGTGATTTGTTGGTATGTGATATGTATAATGGAACTGTAGAATATAGCAAGAAAAAGGAATGCTTAATCGGAAAAGTGATTGGTATAAAAAAGGATATTGAATATGAAGGAGATACCTTGGCAGAACTGGAAGAAGCCTTTAGAGATAAGGTTGTCTCATATATCAAGGACTGTGAGAAACAGGGAATTGTTCCTGAACAGCCGTATAAAGGTACATTTAATGTCCGAATACCACCAGAATTGCATCGTCAGATAGCGGTATATGCAATAGAGCATAAAAAGTCTTTAAATGCTGCGGTAGCAGAAGCTATTCAGAAATATATGGATCAGGAAAATAAAAAAGCCGGAAAGGAGAGTAAATAATGGTAACTTTAAAATTTGTGTTCAATCAGGAAAAATTGAAACAGGCAGGAAAGACAGAAGAAGAACTGTTGCAGCCGATGCGGGAACACGCAAAAAAGTATGATATAGCAGAGCCAGAACATGGATTCTTTGTCAAGGATGGAGAAGATGCTATGTGTGTTATTGGTATGGCTGTACCGGATATTACAGATGCAGATCCGCATTATATAGATTATATGGATGAATGGACATTTGATGTAGATGGTGAAGTAGAAGATTGTATTGAGGAAACAAAAAAATGGTGGAAACACGAACAGAAAAAGATAGTAGGCGAATAACAAAAAAACAAATTTCTTTTGATTTAGATACCAAAGTCGCAAAGGCAATACTTGGAAAGAGTAATTATATCAAGGCATACTTAGATATTCGCAAATTTATGGAAAAAGAAGGCTGGAAACATATAGAAGGCAGTGTTTATATGAGTAAAAGTCCTATAAGCAACATAATGGTTTTGAATATGTTAAAGAAGCTGAAAAGAGAGTATCCATATCTGACAAAGTGCTTCCGGGAGATTCATCAAGCGGATGTATCCAAGGTACATTCCCTGTCAAAGCAATTTGAGTATGATGGAACGCCAGGAAGATTCGCTAAGCCGGAGCTGACACAAAAAATGAAACCGAAGCATAGAAGTAGATAGAGTAGGTAAGAAAAAGGGGTGTTTACTATGATGAAGAATAAGGGTAAAAGATTAGTTGTTTTATTAATAGCTGTATGTATGATCCTGTCTATGTTTTCCGGTATGACAGTATCCGCAGCAACGGATGCAGAAATATATGCAACAACCAACACGATCAAGAAAGTTGATGGAAAATATTATTATGTGAATGCATCCGGAAAAACGGATAAAAAGACTGGCTGGAAGAAAGTTGCCGGAAAATACACTTACTATGTTGGATCGAAAGGGAATGTTACTGTAAAGATCACTAAAGGAAAATATTATAAGTGGAGTGATGGTCAGTTTAAGAAGCAGCCAGTGAAGAAGAATAGTACAAAGACCATCAAAGGAAAAGCTTTTTATGTGAATAAAAATGGGAACATTGAGAAAAAAACTGGATGGAAAAAGATAGCCGGTAAGTATGCGTACTATGTAAATAGTAATGGTGTAGTATCTCTTAAAATTACCGGTGGAAATTATCAGAAGTGGAGTAATGGTCAGTTTAAGAAACAGTCCCTAGAAAAGTATAATGGAAAGATTATTACCATCGGAAAGAAAGCATTTTATGTGTCAGAAGATAAGATCGTGCGTAAAACAGGTTGGAAACGTGTTTCGGGTGCTAAATTGTCCAGTATAACGAATCCAAGGGGATACTATGTAGGAACAAAAGGCTCGGTTCTTTATAAGGAAACAGCAAAGGGGACATGTAAGATCACTTCTGCAGGTGAGGTATCTGATAAGCTTATGAAAAATGGTTGGAATGGATCTGTATTTGTAAAGAATGGAAAAGTGCAGATCAAAACGACTGTTACAGTAGGTGGATATATAAATGTATTTAATAAAGATGGAAAGAGAGTGACATTAAAAAAATCCGGCAACAAAATTGTTAGATCGGACACAAACGAACCAGTTACCACAAAAGGAGCTTATAAGGTTGGATCTGGTAGCAATAAGCAAACCTATTACGTTACAAATAACGGCAATATCAAGAAGAATGGAACAGTTACAGTCAATGGAGTAAAGTATACGGTTGACGCATCGGGAAAATGTACAAAGGTAACTGAAAATGGTTCCGGTAACAGTGATGGATCCGGTAATGATGGAGAACAGAATTCTGGTACGAATGGTAATCAGGATCAGCAGTCTCATGTATGTAAGTGGAAGTTGGTTATGAACAGTAGTTTATCACCGGTTAAGACTAATTATAAAGGACATGCTGCAGTTACCAAGACAGTCAACAAGAAGATCCGAGATGCTTACGATGAGCCGGTATATGGGGAGCGGGTTATATGCAGAATGTGCAAGAAACAGTTCCTGACATATGAGGATTGGGGTGTTCATTCTGATGAAACTAATCACGGTAATTGTAGTCTCGAGGATGTAATTGTAGATACAATTCATCACGATGCAGTCTATGCAGATGTAGAAGAAGTAGTAGAAAAAGAATGGTCAGAGTGGGATCAAACATATAAATGTACTGTATGTGGAGATACCATGACAGAGCATGTAGTGTGTGGGGATACCGAGAAGAAGCAAGGTGTGTGTGCTTTTATATTAGATAAGAGTGGTGAATTGGTTGATGATGACGTTATTGTTACAGCTAATACTTACTATGGAGCATATTATGATGCTGCTAAAGATAGTAAATATACAGATTATCTCCAGTTACTAAAGGATCATCACTTTATCCAGTAACTCTCAGAACCAAGAAAACCAAGAAAACCTGGAAATGGGATTTCAGGTGTGATATGATAAAATCAGTTCAATAGAACGATATAAGACCTCTACAGAAATGTGGAGGTTTTTTATTGCACAAAATTGAATATAACAAGGACGATGGTCATAGCTGCCGGAGGAATGATAAAGATTCTTCCAGATATGGTGCTTTGACCTCGTCCTTTTTTTATAAATAAAAATATTATTTTCAAAGGAGGACTGAAAGATGTTCAAAATGAAAAGACAGTGGAAAAGAATCATATCCACAATCATGGCTGCACTTATGGTAGTGACAGTCATTCCAAGCAGCTTTGGTTCATCATCGGCTGCTGAAATTGCAACACCGGGAGATGCTGATCAGACAGGATATGTCAAGATCGAAGCAAAACTGCCGGAATCTGATAAGAAAGGAGAAGATGTAACAGGTATTGTATATGAGGTATACAAAGATGCTTCCTGCAAAGATGAAGTAGGCGCATTTGTATTATCCTGTGATGGTAAGGCTTACAGTAATAAGGCTGATGAGCCGGTTGTATATGCAGATCAGGAAAAGATCAATGAGAAGAAGCTGGCTTATCTGGAGCTTCCGGAAGGTACATACTATTATCAGATGGCTGAGAAGCTGTACAAGAGTGAGAAAGAACCTTCTGATCAGAACGTAGCTTATGATGATCAGATTTATACTTTTTCCTTAACCGCTAAAGCAACTAAGAAAAAAGCGGTAGTTTTAAAGCCGGAACTTACGACAGAACAGCAGACCGCAACTCCGACCGATGCAGCACCAACAACCAGTGACGGTTTTACAGTGATTGCCGGAACAACTGAGACAGAAATAGCTACTCCGGCAGATGGAGAACCAAGCAGGCAGTCAATTATTGAACCGGTTGCATTTGCAAGAATGATGATGGTTCCGATTCTTCGTGCAGCATCATCAAGCTATTATGCAAGACGTACTACATCGAGTTATATGAGTCCGAAGATGTACTTACAGGATCAGAATTATACGGATCTGTACAGCATTTATTGCGGAGATCACGACAAAGCCGCAGCAAATTATCATGAACCGGGAACAAAGGGAGATCCAGTAACACTACATACATATGGAGCAAGCTCTGGAAGTCCATTATCCAGTCTCGGAAATGACAATGTAGTGAAATCTCTATACTATGGATATAAGAATAGCAAAGCCTGGAATGAGATCCGTCGGAATCTGGACTATTACCGGCATGGTACCGCAAACGGAAATCCTTCTGCAGCATTTGATGTTACGAATGAGTACAATCCAACAAACAAATATAATGCAGAGATTAAAATTGGTACGGTCAGCCTTGCCAATAAGACCGTCAATAACGTGTCTGCCGGTACTGTTACAAAGAAGAACATAGCACCAAGCGGTGAAAAGAGATACTTATATTCTTATGAAGTAAGTAAGAATCTGTCAGCAAAAGGCAGTAATGCCAACATCTATAAATTAGATGAATCCTTTTATAAGGGTACTGGTCATAAATTAACCGGACTTACAGCAAGTGAAAGCTATAAGAGATCCAATATCTATAAGGTGGAATCTCTAGCCAATAGTTATACGATCACCGTTCCAAAGAATGTAATCTGTTATACAACAACTGGAAAAGCAGAGAAGGGCATCAATACTTGCACTTGGACAAAACATGCTGCCGGTGCCGGTGTAACATTATCCGGTGGAACATATTTTATGTTCGTTGCAAAGATTGGATATTCAGGAATAAGCAGCATCGATGCGAATGCCAGTAAAGATGGTTTTGTTGCATATTTCATAGAGCCATCCAGTTCCGTATTTCAGAATTTCTATGCCGGAGAATTATATAATTATTCGGTATCTTTTGATATCAACTGGGAAATGGATGAAGGATCAGCAAAACTTGAATTATCAAAAATTGCTGCAGACGGATCTACATCCTGGAACTACAATGTTTACAACATGGCAGGTATCAGATATGAAATTTACGATGCAGCCGGCAATAAGGCAACATCGAGTGCACATAAAAGAAGTGACGGAATCACTGTTGCAGCAGCAACACAGATTGTACTGTCTTACAATGGTAAAGCGTACATGGATGAAGATGGTAAAAATATTATTTTCGTAAGTCCATCTGCAAAAGCAGTATATAAGAAGTCTCATGATCTGTATACATTTCGGTGGTATCGTGATGATATTCTGACTGATACAAAGTTCTCATACAAAGAAGCAGCAACTACGACTGGCAATACCACAGGAAAAGCAAGCTATTATTACGATGATGGAACAGCAGCAACCAAGGCATTGATTGCCAAACTTGCAGGTAAGAATATTTCCGTCACCGGCTTTGAGCAGGATACAGTTTCACATGATTTTACATTCTCAAATTCTTCCACTGTATCCAATGTTGTTATAAAAACATCAGATAAGAGATCACCGTTCTGGGGAAGCTTCAAACTGACAAAGGTATCTGCATCTACAGCAGCGCAGGATACGGACTACTATAACATGGCTGGTATTAAGTATGGCATCTACGCAGATGATAAAAATGGTTCATCAACTGTAACAGCATCCAGCCATACAAGAAGTGATGGTATCACAGTTGCACCATCAAACCGGGTTGTACTGTCTTACGATGGAGCAGCCTATATGGATACAAATGGAAAGAATGTTGTATTTGTAAATGCAAAAGCGAAAGCATCTTATAAAAATACATATGGATCTCCATATTATTACAGATGGTATAAACACGGATTGTATGAAGATACGACCTATTATTATAAGGAATCCGCACATCTGCTTGAGAGTACGGATAATACAGTAGCATACTATTACAATGATGCATCCGGATCATTCACAGCAGCAATTAATAAGATTTCAGGACAGAATGTTGAAGTAACTGGATTCTTACAGGATACCGAGTATCATGATTTCACGATACCGGTTGGTGCGTCGGTTGAAAAGAATATCGAGGAAACAACCTCGGATGATATTGATACTGCAAAAGCAATGGCAACGAAGTCTTATGCCGGTAACGCTAGTGAATTAAAGGGTATTGAGTTCAACTTGTACAAGGTGAGTGGAAATAATGATACTTATGTTGATGCAAATCTAGTAGGTACTTTTGTACACAATGGAACCAGTTTAGAGCCTGATGCTGATAGTATAAAATCAAAATATAAAAAATTAGGTGTGGCAGTAGGTACAGGTTCAAATGCAGCCTACTTCACTAATCTTCCATATGGCTGGTACTGTTTGGTTGAGGATGCAGCTACAGCACAGGAACGTGGCTTCTCTGTAGCTGATCCGGTATACTTAGAAGCAACATCAAGTAATAAGACACTTAATTTCAAGATGTCCGATATCCGTTCCGGCTTAAAGCTTAAAAAGCAGTTTGATAAGACACCAATGAATAAGCTGTGTAACTACAGCTTAGACGGAGCAGAATATAAGGCATATATCACATCCGGTAATGGAGTAGAATCAACCAGTGACTATATTTGTACTTTTACAACAGACAAGGACGGAAATGGTTATGTATCAGACTATAACAAGAATAAGTATTATGCTCTTGCAAACACAGACGCACAGAATGGACGTGCATATAAGTTAGTCGGTTTGCCGATAAACTCTTGGGTATATATCAAAGAAACAAAATCTTCTGCAGGTTGTGATCTTGATTCAAATGCTTACTATCTGCATTTTACAGCAGATAACATGGAGCAGACAGTTACATCAACGGAACCTTTGAAGAATGACCCTATCAATATTCAGATCCAGAAAGAAGATAGTACATCAGGATCTGCATCAGGAGCAGCGTCCCTTGCCGGAGCAGAGTTTACAGTGAAATACTATGATGTTGATGTATCTGGATCAATTAATAAGGATGCAGTATATCAGAAGATAAAAACGATGCAGCCAGCTAAAACTTGGGTATACAAGACAGATGAAAATGGTGCTGTTAAGATGGCAGAGGAAGCTTATCTTATAAAAGAACGCAGTAGTGAGCTTTACTACAATAAGTCTGGAAAGCCTATTTTCCCTTATGGTGCAATTACAATCGAAGAAACAAAGGCTCCTGCTGGATATACCAGAACCGGTGCATTTGTAACGACAGATGGAACAGAAAAATCGAATGCTGATGGGCTGATTTTTGTAGTGATCAATAGGGATTACACAACAGCAAAATTCATTGGAACAAATTCATTGATCAAGAAAGAGGTTAATCTCCGTGGAGATATCAAGTTTAAGAAGGTAGCACTTGATACAGATAAGCCACTTTCCGGTATTGCATTTAGAATCACATCAAAGACAACCGGAGAAAGCCATGTTGTTGTAACCGATGAAAATGGTATGATCGACACATCGGCAATCAAACATTCTGAAAATACCAATGCAGCGGATAAAGATAATAAGACGATATCCGGCACATGGTTCTACGGCAATGACGATGGAGAAAAGAAGATCGATGATTCACTCGGAGCATTACCATACGATATATACGAGATCGAAGAACTTGCAACGGATGTAAACAAGGAATACAGACTGATTTCTTCTGTTACTGTAGATCTGACAGAGGAAGCTTCTTATACAGACGGATATTTATTATATGATCTTGGTACAGTAACTAATGTACCGGAGCCTTGGATCGGCACAAGAGCATTAGGTGTTAAAACGCAGGATAATGTGATTCCGGCAAATGAAAAAGTAGATGTTGATGATATCAGTGATTATCATTTCTTAGAAGCTGGAAAGACCTATACAATGAAGGGTGTTATAAAAGATCCTGAGACAGGTAAGGCATATAAGCAGCCGGACGGAACGTATTCTCTTGGTCATAAGGTATTTACAGTATCAGAGGATAAATCCGGCTATGCAAGTGCAGAAGTAAGAACACCGTTTGTCCTTGATACCACCGGGCTTGATGGTAAAGATGTCGTAGTTACAGAGTATCTGTTTGAAGGTTCGGACGATACCGATATTAAGATCAATGAAGATGGAACCGTGGATGAGACAGGTGTAGTAAAGACACATACCGGAAGATTAGTCAAGCATGATGATCTGACTTCAAAATCTCAGACCCTTTCTGTTCCAAAAATTACAAAGATATCTGTAAAAAAAGTATGGAATGATGCGGATAATGCGGATGGAATCAGACCGGAAACAATCAAAGTTCAGCTTTATAAAAATGGAAATACAAAGGTTTATGATGCTGTAGAACTTTCAGAAAAAAATAACTGGAGTTATACTTGGGAAGGACTTCCAACTATGGAAAATAATGAGGATATTATTTATGCTGTGGATGAAGTAGAGATACCGGCAGGATATGAAAAAGAAGTCACAAACAAGGAAACAAAATTTATAATTACCAATACCCATGTTCCGGACGTTACAAAGATTTCTGTAGAAAAGGTTTGGAATGATAACAACGATCAGGATGGCATCAGACCAACTACGATCAAGGTACAGTTATATGCGGATGGAAAGGCATCTGGCAGAACGGTAGAGCTTTCCGAGAACAATGGTTGGAAATATACCTGGAAGGATCTTGATAAACAGAAAGACGGTGAAGATATCGTATACACGGTTGATGAGATCGAGATTCCGGATGGCTATACCAAAACTGTAACAAATAAGGGTGCAGCCTTTACTATTACAAATACACATAAGCCGGGAACAACAGAAGTTAAGGTAACCAAGGTATGGAAAGATTCTAACGACAAGTACCAGAAGCGTCCGGGCAGTATAAGAGTGCAGCTTTATAAGACTGTAGCCGGTGAATTAGAAGCCGTTGGAGAGCCGGTTACGCTTGATAAGAGCATGAACTGGACATATACATGGACAGACCTTGCACTACAGGAAAATGGCATAACGATCATCTATACCGTAGATGAGATTAGTGTTCCGGAGGGTTATACAAAGACTGTGACAAAGGATGCTGACAGCAATATTACAGCATTTATCATCACGAACAGTAAGCCGGACACACCTAAGACTGGAGACAGTTTCCGACTGATCCCGGTAGCTGTACTGATGGCTGCAGCATTTGTCACCGGAGCATTTGTAATCTGGAGAAAGAAAAGAAGAAAATAAATAAAAATTCAACAACAAAGAATAAATAAATAGGCAGAGAAAAACAGGCAACTGCATCATCTGTCAGATCAATAGATCTGGCCGGATGATGTAGCTGCCTATTTTTATGCCAGCAGATAAGAAAAAAGGAGAAAATTATCTATGGAAAAAGCTAAAAAATTAATAAGTAATAAATTTTATCGAACCATGTATTGTGTAATTGCAGCTTTTCTGGTTGCAATTCATGAACAGAGTTATGTACTGGCATCTGGAAGTGGAAACACAGGCGGAACGAATACATCTGGAGCAACGGATGCCCAAGTGGATGCCATTGTAAAACAGGTTACAGCGCCGATTGATGCCATTGTTAAGATTATATTCGGTATTATGGGCGGTGTTGGAATGCTTATCTTTGCAAGAGGATGTTCCAATCTTCTGGCAGCATGGGGAGATCATGATACGACAACAATCCGTCATGAAGCTGTTCAGTGTGGCGTTGGCATAACACTTGGTTCTATTGGTACACTTGTTGCTATTTTCTATCATAGTTAAGGGATGGGAAATACAGAAAGGTGGTGATAGAACTTGTTTGATACAATTTCAAACATCAAAGACCTTATCATGGATGTATTCCGAAATACCGGACAATATTGTAGCGATATTATCGATGCATCCTTAAAGTGCTTTAACGCACTTGTAAATGCCGGAAGTAAGATGCTTTCCTATAAAGTGGAGAATACTACTTTTTCAGACCTTTGGGCAATCATAAATCTGGTTGCCAGAATTATGGGCGGTGTTGCATCAGCACTGATTGTACTGTTTTTTCTTTACAATCTGATGGATGATTCGTTAGAGAATCGTCCGGATCAGGGACTTACAATACTTGTTAAGAACTTTAGTTATATGTGTATTGGTATTGCGGTCAGTAATAATGCAATAGCAATCATATCTAAGATTTTTAATTCCGGAGCAATCGTAGCAAAGCTACTGTATCGTATAACAAAGGTGAATATTATGCCTAATAATACCATTGAATTAGATGATGTATCTTCAGAGCGTTTAATTCATGGTGTGACCGGACTAAAAGGCTTGTTTGTTCTTTTGATCTATGTACTGGGTGCACTGATTATTATTGGAGCCGGTTTTATGATTTTGGTTGCAGTATATAAGCGAATTTTCCGTTTATTTATTCTGATGCCTTTCGGATCTTTTTCATTTTCAGCAATTACACTTGCACCGGGCAGAGGAAGGGATATCTTTTCAGGATACTTACGTTCGCTTGTAGCAACGGCTATTGAATCCATCGTGATCATGATGGGAATTATGTTCAGTCTGATTTTGATATCCAGTGGACAGACATTAAGCCAGATCCTGCCGGATTCGTTAGATGCAAACAGTCAAAATCAGATTATTACCATTCGAAATTCATCGGAATTGAATGTATTATATTACTCTTATTCAAACGATACATTACCATTAAATAGCAGTACATTTCAGGCAAATGTAGATTGGAGCGAATTGTCGGATGAAATATTGAATGTCATACAATACGATCGCAACAAAAACGTAGTCTTACCGGATGCAGATACTTATATCAATTTAGGATTAAAGAAATATGAGGACTGTTATATGACGATAGATGGTCGGGCTGTTAATGGACGGTTCTATCAATATTGTTTTGGTGATGGAAATCCTGTATTTACAAGTTTAAGTCGTATGTTAAATAACCAGGCAAATAATGCATCGGGGAGTACATCTACAGATACATCAAATCAGGTAGAACATACATATCCTATGACACTTATTGTTTATAGTGAATTGACCTGGTATGGAATATTGATCATACTGCTCCGGATGATCGTACCATGTATCCTTGCAGCAGGTATTGTTCAGGAAGCAAAACCAATCAGTAATACAATTATGGGGAGGTAAAATTAATGCAGCGTTTATCAATTAATACAGATCCACAGAAGTTATACCGATCGACCATTCCCACATTTAAGTCCTGGCAGATGATGTGTCTGGCAGTTATATTAGTAGGAATTGTAATGATTGTTATATTTTTAAATGACCGGGTATCAGCAACGATATCCGGTTTTGCTGTTGCACTTGTGGTAGTTGTACCGGGCTATATAGCTATGTTTAATCATAAGGGCTTAGATTTCTTGGAATATCACAAAAAAAAGTATGGGCGTCATGTGTTTTATTATGAGAATGAGCCCATCGGCAAAGGAGGGAGATAAATGGATCGATGGAAAGTGTATAAGAAATGCGATGAGTACCGGGTACGTTCTCCAAAGAATGTAGCGGATCTTATAGAAATAAAAAGTATAGCTGAAAATGGTATATTTGAGGTTGGCAAAGGTGGTATTTTTACAAAGTTATATCACTTTACCGATATTAATTATGAAACCTTATCATTTGATAAACAGATCTTAGTTCTTGATAACTGGGCAGCGTGGTTGAATTCCAACTCGCTGCCTTTTGTTATCTATATGAATAACAAGAATCGAAACGAACAGAAATTATATGATGAGGTATTATTTGAGTTACAAGATGATTCTTTAGATACTTACAGAACCTGTTTAAATGATGAGGTTGAGAAACGAATATTGGATGCAAGAGCCGGTATTGAACAGGAATTATATATCCTGCTTCGGTATACAGATTCCAGCAAATATGAGGATGCCAGATTGTATTTTTCTACAGTTGAAAATGCAATGGAAGATGCATTTCGGACGATTGGATCTGTAATTACACCATATGATGCATCTGACAGGCTTCGTATTTTACATGATTTCTATTGCTTCGGCGAAGAAGAATTATTTGACTTCAATTTCAAAAATGCAGTTGAAAATGGAGTAGATTTCAAAAATTGTATTTGCCCCGGCAAGATGGATTTTAACCCTGTCCATGAACGATATTTTATATCAAATGATCATACCTATGGATGCTGTATGTATATTAGGACATATCCAAGCCAGATATCAGATCGGTTCTTAACTACAATTATGAACTTAAATATCCGGATGATGGTATCCATCTTTAATATTCCAATTCCGGATACAGAGGTTGATATCATGTTGGAATCTGTATATGCAAAGATAAATAGAAGTGTATCCAGACAGACAAAAAACCGTGTAAAAGAACTTGATTTCAATACGGAAGTTTCTGATTATACAGAAGCTGCCAAGCAGAATATTAAAAAGCAGAAAGAGGAACAGCGGGATGAAGATCAACAGTATACCTATACCATGATCAATTTTGCGATCCTCGGCAATGATCTGGAAGATCTCTGGAATAATGTAAATCTGATAAAACAGACTGCGAAGCGTTTTTCGGTATTACTGGACTACAGTTACATGCGTCAGAGGGAAGCGTTAAATACTATACTTCCGATTGGAGTCAAACAGGTTGCAAATGGTGAAAACAGACAGACAAAAAGCCTTGCAGCATTTCTTCCGTTCCGTTCGCAGGAATTATATCAGCCGGGGGGTAATGTTTATGGTAATAATCAGGTGACAAAACAGCTTATTATGATCAACCGGAAAAAACTCACGAATCCACATGCCTTTTTCTTTGGTGTAACCGGTTCCGGTAAGACTACACTTGCATCACTTGAGATGATGCAGTCTTATATCAGGACACAGGATGATTTTATCGTTATCTCACCAAAGAACGACTATGCGAATATGGCGGATCTTTTAGGGGGTACGTTTGTTGATGTTTCATCATCCTCAGATGTTAGGTTCAATGCATTCAGCTATTTTGACAACGGCAGACGAATCAATATAGCAGATGAAAAGCTGGGGCTTGCACTGGCTATTTGTGAGACTTGTAAAAAGTCTAATTTAACCCCGAAGGAACGATCGACAATTAACCGGGCATTAAAAAGTATTTACAGTAAATATGGCAATGAACAGGTTACCATGCGTGCACTTGATGCTGAGCTTGCATTAATGCCAGAACAAGAAGCTGCTGATCTTCGAATGTATCTGGAATTGTTTGTATCAGGCTCTTTAAATATATTTGCTGATGAATCAAATTTTAATATATCATCGAGATTTATTGTATTCGGTTTAAAGAATATGGGAGAAGAACTTCGTGATATATCTATGATTATCATGTTAGAGTATATCAAGGAACGTATCATGTACAATTATTCCAGAGGTATTGCAACCTGGTTTTATATTGATGAGTATGCAGAAGTCCTTAAAACAGAGTATCAGCGGAGTTATTTAAAATCTTTATGGATGCTGCTTCGTGCCATGGGTGCAATTATTACAGCATTGGCACAGAATGTAACGGACACAATGGTAGATTTTAATACACATGCCATGCTTGAGAATGCAGAGATCCGAATTGTCATGAAACAGAACGATGCTGCAGAAAGAAAGCTGATTGAGGAGGTTGGACTTCCACCGGAAATGTTGAAATATGTATTAAATGAAGCACATCCCGGTCGTGGTTTGATATCCTGTGGCAATGTAACGATTCCGTTTGATGCTTCTTTAACAAAGAATACGCCACTTTATGATCTGATCAATACGAATTTCCATGAGATGAATATCCAGAAATGAGGTGATAAGACATGTCAGCCGAAGAAGATTATCAGAAAAGTGAATTTATAAAACTTGCACTGAGACGAAAGCAGGAAGATGAACTGGAGGATCAGGAGCAAGCGTCAATCCTGCATCAACAGATGAGTTCTGAATCTTCTGCTATGAGAGGAGGAGCAGGCGGATACAGCAAAATCATGGGAATTGGAGCAGAAAGTGTTTCAGAGGAACAGGAATATCATGGTATGTTCAAAGAACAGATGCAGCAATATGTAAAAGAACGGGCAAAGCAAAATCTGCAAAGAGAACAAGAACAGGGAATGCAAACTCAGAAATACAATGATTCTGCATCCTCTCATGTGTTTCATAAAGAATCGGATACAAGGACAAATGCATCCGATTCTTATGAATTTTCTTCATCGTCGGTTCAAGGAAGCGGATACGGGGTTTACCAAAGAGAAGATACAACGTATCAAATGCAGGAATCTTCTTCCATAAAAGATGCAGTGAAACAACGAACGGTTAAATCTGTATTTCAGGATAACTCGAATCATACCATTTGGGAAACGATACAATCAGAACAACAGGATGAGCGAAAAGCAGAAAGGCAGTTTCAGAACCGGCAGAGTGAAGTTTTTAAGAGCAATAAAAGTAGTCATTTTATAAAAAATACAGCAAAACAGACTGCGGCAGTTCCTGGGAAACTTATGAAAAATTATGTGAAACAGGCAAAAATAGCAGAACTCATAACTTCAGGTGATATTCGTGCGTTGGTGGATACCAGTGCATCCGCTGCTGCATCAGGGATTGGTAGGACAATACGGAAGATCGGACGTGGTATAAAGCATTTATGCAGCGTAATGGCTGCTATTGTTTTAAAGATCCTTGCACCAATCCTGCCGTATATTATAGTTGTAGTTGTGAGTATGATTGTATTGTATGTTCTGATCATGGGGTATGAGGTCGATGATAGTAATAATACAGCTATTTTGTATTCCTATGCGCTTGCGAATACCGGACAGGTGGAAAGCACTGAGAATGGTTCCAATGCTTCAGGAAATGGAAATTCTGCTCCATCCGGTATTGTAAACACACATATGAGCAGTTATATCTATTTTAACCAAGGAGACTATTCTGATCCAATGGGATGTACTTCAAACGGAGTTACAACGATAAGAAGATCCGGCTGCGGACTGACAGCTTTAGCCAGCGCCCTTGCCACATGGACAGGAGATACATCAATTACACCGAGAACGGTACTTAATTATGCATTAAACGGACGGGATGGAAATACCTGCAGCATTGTCCTGGTATCATCTTCTTTGTACGGTGGGATGTGTGAAAAGTATGGATTGACTTATGAAACGATCGTACCCAAAGATGCAGGTAAACTTCGTGCTGCACTTATCGACGGAAAAAGCGTGATTGTCCTATTATCAAACCGGGCAAAGTGGAGTGATGGCAACTATGTAACAAGCAGAACTCATTATATCGTATTAATGGGATTTGCTCAAAATGGAAAGATTGCTTGTATGAATCCGGCTGGTGGAAATATGAAGTATATTGATTTTGATACGGTTGTAAATGATCCCGGAACAGATACATTTCATGTTATCTATTCTGAAGAAAAATTACAGCAATGGAAACAGGAGGATAGTAAGTGAAACAGACAATAGAGAAGCATCCGGTCATTTTTATAATGATCGGATTTTTAATTATTATTTTAATTGGACTTTTATTTTCGTCCTTATTTCGTAAAAAAGACGAGAATAGGAAAGAAACGGTTACAACAACAGAGGTAATAACTACAGAACTATCGGAAACATCCGAAAATCAAGCCGAAGTAGAAACAACTACAGAACAGATGAGTGTAAATGCAGATAATTATATCCAGACATTAAGTGAAATCATCGTAGAGCATTTTGATGGACTTCCAGTTACGGAAGATTTGAAAGATAAATACAGTAACGAGTATTTTAATGCTGCAGATGTTGTTAAAATCAGTCCTATTTCGGATATGTGTAATTTTAATGAGCATACAGCATGTTTTGATATTACAACAGCAGATGGAGTGGTGGATAGCTATGGGATATCATTTACGGTTGTAAACGGACAAATCAACTATATTAATATTTATTATGTTCCATCAGGAGCAGAAGGAGGTATTTAGGTATGTATAAAGAATTAATTGATAAAGTATCCGATGAACATGAACAGTATTTAGACTATCTATTACTTAATTCCAGAGCAAGCCTGATCGATCGGTCAGCAGAAATCTATATCAAAAATGCAATTACAAATAAGCTGATTTCTGAAGCAAAAAAAGACCATTCAACGATTGATAACAGGATGTGTGAAAAAATGATGCTGACGGACAGCATTGTTGACTGTATTTACCTAATGGCAGGAAAAAAGGTGGTACTTGCGGCTGATGGAATTACAGATGCATCTTGGCAGGAGATGTTAGTTTCATTATCACTATAAAAAAGAAAGACTTCTCACAGCAGTGTGGGAAGCCTTTCTTTTTTTGATGGGAGGAAAATTGTATGTACAAAACAAAAGAACAAATGAATTTAGAAACACAGGCAGTGCGAAATCTGGATCTTGTACAAGTTGCAGAACGGATGGGATATTCGTTTCGTCGGAGTGGAACACACTATATATGTAGAGAAGAACCACAGATCGTAGTGTTTTCCAACACGAACAGTTATTTTAATTATTATGAACATAAGGGGGGATCGGTAATTGATTTTGTTATGTATTTTCAGCAATGTTCATTTAAAGATGCAATCGATCTGCTGATTCCTTATGTGTCAGCAAATGAGATCCAGATGAATACACAGCAAAGCATGGAAAACCGGAAGCCTGAGAGAACAAAAGAAATGGATCTGCCACCTGCAGCAGATACTTATAAACGGGCATTTGCATACTTAAACAAAACGAGAGGAATCAATGGTGGCTTAATATCACAGATGATGGAAGAAAAACGGATCTATGAAGAAGCTGAGCATCACAATGTCATATTCCTTGGCAAGGATATGTATGGCAATAATAAACATGCTTTCATCCGTGGAACGATATCCGGCAGGCAGTTCCGTGGAGATCTGGTTGGTTCAGATAAAAATTACGGATTTGAGCGTAAGGGATCTGATGATGTATTAGTTGTTTTTGAAGCACCGATTGATATGTTATCGTATATGACAATTTATCCGCATACAACACATCATCTGCTGGCACTTGGAATGTTAGGAAACAGTCCGATTGATACCTATTTTTCAGAACATCCGGGAATATCAAAGCTTGCTCTTGTACTTGATAATGATGAGCCGGGTAAAAAAGCAGCGGAGAGGTATGCAATAGAATATAAAAAGAATGGCTTTATGATTATAGAGGATGAAATTACTGAAAAGCTGCGTAACACCGGAAGAAAAGATGTGAACGAGTATTTATGTAAGGAAATTATTCCGGAAATGAAACGGAAACGAACAGTCAGCCGGGCAGGCAGGTGATTCGTTTTCTTTTTTAATTGGAGGTATAAGCATGGATAAGATGGATTTGATACTTCAGGGATATGAGTTATTTATAATGCAGGAGCAGAAAATCTTTCAGAAATCAAACGAGCAAAATCTGGATCAGGATGTCCGGAAGATTCTTGCTGCCAGAGAAAGGAGAGAAAAGCATTCTTGATTTTCGGCATTTTTTGAAATAATTTTTATAAAAAACATGCCGATTTTTGCCAAAAAAATTTTTCGGCAAATTTTGGCAAACTATGCCGAAAAATTCCAAAAATGAAATATGAGGGTTTAAAAGAGGGGTCTTAGGGGATTTTCCCTTAACAAGATGTGGTTTGTGTACACAAAGTACGTGTCTTGCTAATCAATAAAGTATTACTTTTTGATTAGCAAGATAATTTTCGGCAAAAATCGGCACAAAATGCCAAAAAATGCCGAAAAAAATCGGCAAATTTTGGCAAGGACGACAGCGCATAAGAAAAAATACCAAACGTGTGCCGAAAAATTCCAAACAGTGCCAAAAAATGCCGAATGTGTGCCGAAAAATGCCGAAATGTTCCAAAGGTTTCCGAAATAATAGAAAGGTGTGATGAATGTGAAAAAAACAATAGAAAAGCACTACAGATTTGATCAGGCAACCGATGATATGCTGCAGGAACTGCTTGAGAGAACAAAATCAAAGGTTTCTGAAAGCGAATATGTAAGAGAACTGATTCGTAGGGACTATAGTGCCAGTATTGGGATAGATCCATCTGATCTTGTAGTTATAAAACGACAACTCATTGGTATCGGTCGTAATATCAATCAGATTGCACATTGTTTTAATGCCGGGCAGTATGGGGTAGTTGATCTTAGTAGACTGGATCAGCCACTTGCTGATGTTACAGCTATGAAGCAGGCGGTTGAAGATATGCAGATTATATTCTATAACGGCTGCATAAAAAAGAGGTGATGATATGGCATATCTGAGACTTGGTTGCATTAAGCAGGCATCCGGACATTCGATGTCAATCGGGTTAAAGCGGGCAATCGAATATATTTACAATCCTGAAAAAACAAATGGTCAGAAATATATTGGTGGCTATAATTTGTTGATTGGAACGGAAGATTGTGCCAGGAGAGCCTATCTTGCTATGATGGCAACGAAACAGGCTTTTGGAAAAGAAGATGGCAGACAGGGATATCATTTTAAACTGTCTTTTCCAGCGAATGAGCAGCTTACACCAGAGCTATGCATGAAGATCACAGAAGAATTTTGTATGGAAGTGTTACCGGATTTTGAATGTGCGTATTCTGTACATACAAATACAGAGCATCTTCACAGTCATATCGTATTTAATTCCATCGATCTGGTAGAGGGCTACAAGTATCAATATAAAAATGGTGAGTGGGCAAAATATATTCAGCCGGCAGTTAATAAACTTTGCAGGAAATATGGACTTTCAGAACTTGATCTTGCGATGGACAAGGATTTTCGAATGAAACATCGATGCAGGTCATATTCCAAATGGAAAAAAGATCAGCCAGCCGGTAAGTATAAAAAACCATTGATATATTCAAACAAAATGATTTTGCGTGATGTAGAGGAATGTATTCACCTGGCATCTTCCTATGATGATTTTAAGGATAGAATGGCTGCACTTGGTCATGTTATAGAGGATTCTCATAAATATATCACAGTTCTTGCACCGGGCAGAGAACGTCCTGCCAGGATTATCAATTTGACACCGGATAAAAGCACATATACAAAAGAGAATATTAAAAAAATGATTGATGGAACTTATAGAAAAATTTCCAGAGATGAAGTAAAGCAACGGCTATTGTCGGATATGGAAGTATATTATCAGTCCTATAAGAAGCTTGAAACTTCCGGCTTATCAATGGATGCAATTAAAAGGAAAGAGATGAGCCGGTTGATTATCGAACATAACCTGACATCTCCGAATCTGTTACTTGATTATATAACATATCTGGATGCAGCCGATAAGGAGTTAAATATTGTTCGAAAGAGAATCAATACCAGCTTGGAAGCTAGGGCAGATGTTATATATGATATGCACGAGATCTGCGCTTTATATCCGGCTTATGAAAAATATCTTATTGGTGATCGTTCAAAACGCCTGGAGCATGACAGGGTAATAAATCTTTATAATAATATCGTTTCAAGAGGTTATAATCTGGTGGAATTGGATAAATTTGAGCAGATATCAAGAGCTACAATATCATTAATTAATGATTATAAGAAGCATCTATTTGTCGAGAAGAAAATCTGTAAAAATATAGAAGCAGAATATAAAAAAGAAAATTGTGCAGTCAAATCCCAGAACCAGAAAAACCGAGAAGTACTCGCATATACAAAAAAGACATGATATACTTATAATAGATTTTCAAGAGAGAAAATCACACATATAGGAGCATACGAGGTCATTCGATTTTCAATCCCCCCCTTTTTTTGAACGCATGATCTCGGATGGCTCCTTTTTTATTATAATTTAGGAGGTGGCTTATGTTAGACATAACCAAAGAAATGTATAGTTTATTAAATGGAATTACGCAGCTGTTAGATGAAATAGAAATATATGAAAAAAAGCTGTATCCAGAATCAAAAAACCATACTTTTCATGGGAAGAAGTATGGTTTTATCCAGTTGCAGGAGTTAAAACGAGCACAAGAAAATGGTTTTGATACCAGTCAAATGGAAAATCCTGACTATTCTGCAAATAAAATGATGATCCTGCGTTTAGTTTTAGAAAAAGGATATGATATAGAGCCATATACAGACAAAAATCTATCTGATAAACAGATGGCAGCTATGTATGTAGCAAATCATATGACTATGGTTAATATATCAGAAATAGCACCCGTAGAGCTTTCTCCGGTTGAAATATTGGATCATGCTTTACAACAGGATAAGGAGAATAGAGATGCAGCAAAAGAAGTAGAAGCGAATGTAGATAACATTCAAAAAGAAAGAGAAGTGAAGGCATCCGGAGAAATAGAAACCAATATAGGAAGTATGCCATTCGAGGACTACTGTGAGATACGGGCAATGCAAAACGGCTTTAACAGTTATGCTGAGATGAAACGTGAGGGATACTCTATTGAAAGACCTGAAGTGAAATCAAAACAATCAACAAAAACTGAACAATCAAAGCAGGCAGTAAGAAAGGCAAGGTGATAGTATGGAAATGACAGGAATAGGTGAAGCTGCTCAGTTTATGGAAGTGGGTATCCGTGGCATTGATATGGCACTTCGTTTGACCGGATCTTTTGCCGGTTGGACCGTAGAAAAGGCTATCCAGCTTTTGAAATTTATTATAGCAAGATGTGATGAAGCAAGAAAAACTCCGGAGATATTAAAAAAAGGTGAACTCCGGGTAGATCAACTGTTAAAATGGAATGCTGAAAATGGATATAAATCATGCGTCATGCAGATTGATGAAGATCTTGCGGAGGACTTTGTGGAATACTGTAATAAAAATAAACTTTCCTATGCTTTTTTGAAAGATTTGAATAAGAGTGATGAATGCATGGAAGTTGTGTATTCGGAAGCACAGGCAGAAGCATTTACTGTATATATTCAGAATCACAGAGAAAATGCAAGGGCATATTCTTTTGATGCATATACAGCAAATGCAGAGCCGGATCAGATCCAGAAGGTAGATCAATCCATCAGCCGGGAAGTAGCAGAAAATTTAAAGAGAGAAGTAAATCGGTATGGAACACCAACAGAAGAAAAAAGTCCAGTAAAATCAGAACAGGTACTATCAGAAAACAGGAATGTAAAAAGAGATCCTGTACCTAATGTTTCACCGACACAGGTTTCATTCGATACATTAACGGAGCAATTAGAACATGTATCGGCAGTAACAATGCCTTTTGCTATGTTATCGGACTGGAACGAGATGTGTGCTACACAATCTGTTCCATATACATTGCTGCGATCAACGGCAGATAATAGTGAACTTACTGTTGCGGTGTCAGAATTGGATTATAACATTGTAGATCCTTTTCTTAAGGATAAGTCATTAGAAAAGGAGAGTCTAGTGCAGTTCTTTTCGGAGCATCCGGATTTTGAACCATCAGAAAAAATGAAAGAATCTGCCAGAGCAGGAAGTAATATAGCATTATCAGATAATGATCACTTTACTAAGATAGATAAAAAGCAGATCGTCGATACAAATGATTATAGTGTGAAACTTGCGGTGTGGAATAAGGAAGCAGAACGACGGGAATATATCAATCTTCCGTTGGCTCAGATTTATAAGACAAAAGATCCGGATAAATTTCAAGTCATACTTCCTGAAAAAGAACGCATTAAAACATATAAACAGCCCAAGTTTAAGTCGGATAATGAGACAATACCACAGATTCCAACAAGAACATTTTCGGGAAAAAATGTATCAGAGATGGCAAGTCATACCGAAAAGCATTTTGATATGCAGCGGAAAGATGCCAAGATAAAAGCACCAATAGCATCACAGCCTAAGAAATTTGTAAATAAGAAAAAGGCAAAATCGAGGTGATGATGAATGGCAAATAAAAAAAAGAAAATACATACACCACAGAATGTAGTGGCAACTCAGAAAAGAAAGTATAAAGCGCCGATAGGCACTTATATCTTTCTTTTTTTTGTTGCAACATATCTAGTGATTAAGGTTACATCGATATACGATCTGGAACAAAGTATGGCAGATCAGATCGATACGATTACTGCCTATTTTAAAGACCCTTTTGTGATATCCATTTCTATGGCATTTGGAGTAAATCTTAAATTGACCATGTGTGTATTGTTTGTCGCTTATTCTCTTTTATTCTGCTATATCGTATATGATGTTACCAAAATCCGAGATTTTATGCCTGGGCAGGAAATGGGTGTCGGGGAATGGGGCGATATTGAGAAGATTAACCAGAAATTTATGGACTATGAAAGAGAACGTGCAAACCGAATCTATTCAGAGCATTTAAGAATCAGTATGGATGGGTATAATACCAGGATTAATAATAATGTAATATATTGGGGTGGTTCCGGTGTTGGTAAAACAAAATTGGGACTTACACCCAATTTATATCAGGCAAATGTAAATGATAGATATCCAGGATCGTTTGTTATAACTGATCCAAAGGGAGAGCTTCTTCGTGAAAATGGTATGCTGCTAAAAGAGAGGGGATATATCATCCGGGTGCTTAATCTGGTTCCCGGCATGATGGAAGAAAGTGACTGTTTCAATTCGTTTGAGTATATCCGAGTTGAAAGTGATGTAGATAAGCTTTGCACAAATATATTTGCAAATACAAACAGTAGTCAAGCGAAAGGATCGCAGATTGATCCATTCTGGGATAATGCGGCTATGATGTTCTTAAAATCACTTATTCTTCTGGTTCGCATGGAATATATGCGGTATGGATGGGAATGCAGCATGAATACGGTCGTATCATTGCTTAACAAAGCGGAAGTATTGGAAGAAGGAGAGGAATCTGCACTTGATACTATATTCAGACGTTTGGTCATTGATACAGCAGGAGAAGAAAATGGTGGGAAACATCATCCGGCATATATGTCTTATCATAAAGTAATGGTTGGTGCTGCCGATACCATTCGAAGTATTATTATTACATTAAATACCAGATTGAATATATTTCAAAATAAAGATATTCAGCGGATCATGGCGAAAAATGAAATTGACCTTTCTGGAATTGGATCAGGAATTGTGGATGGCAAAAAGAATCAGAGAACGGCATTCTTTATTGTTATTCCGGATTCTGATACAACGTATAATGCAGTCGCAGGAATGGCATACACAATGTTGTTCCAGGAATTATACTATCAGGCAGATCATATTTACGAGGGTGTATTACCGGTTCCGGTAACATGCTGGTTTGATGAATTTGCAAACATTGCACTTCCAGATGGTTTTCCAAGATTGTTATCAACTATGCGATCCAGAGATATCAGCAGTGTAATTATATTACAGAATCAGGCTCAGCTTGAAAGCTTATATAAAGATGAGCATAAGAGTATTGTTGGAAACTGTGATGTATCGGTTTATCTTGGTGGTAATGAGCAGTCTACATTTAAGTACATATCGGAAAATCTTGGAAAGAAAACAATACACAAACGTTCATCTGGATATACACGAGGATCAAACAGTTCTTCATCCAGTAATGAAGATGTACTTGGAAGGGAATTGATGTTGCCGGAAGAAGTAAGAGAGCTTGATAACGAGTATTGTGTTGTATTTGTGAGAGGACAAAAGCCTGTTCTTGATCATAAATATCGAACCTTCGAAGATGCAACCTATAAACATACAAAGACACTGGGAAACTATATACATAGTCAACAGAGAAATATTGCTCAAACACCATATATTAATATTGGTGGGATAACAGATCAAACATATCTAGTCGATTTTGAACAGACAGTAAACAGTAAAAATCCATTCCTTTCAGAACTTGCCAGCATCGTTATAGAAAATGATCAAGAGGAAGAAGCTGCAAAGGAGATTGATATTTCGGATATGACTATACTTGAACTGCTAAGTCGTCCGGATTTTCATTTATCTGCAGATTGCATGGAAGAAGTTCAGCAGGGAATCCGGGATAATCTGACAGAAGATGAGATCAAGAGTTATATACTGTTTGAAGATGCAGAGAAAATGCGGAGTATGCGGCTTTTGATCGAGACATTAAAGATCATACCGCAGGGCAACAGCAATTAAGAAAAAAGGGAGGATGGCGAAATATGGATTTTTTATCGGAAGAAATTTTTAACACAAAATATATCAATCATTTAGCTTGGCTGGATGGAATAGCACAGTTATGGGATGGTTGGCAGCTTGATTTATCCGGATACAGCATACAAGGATTTGAATTTAAAAATTATAAATTACGGGAAGCGGGACTGCATCTGATGAAGATTGACAGTTCTTTTTTTAATGGCTGTGATCTTACATATGCCAGGTTAAATTCCAGTATGATTAAGGATACAGCATTTAATGCCTGTCAGATGCAGCGGATGCAAAACTGGTGTGTATCGATGGAAAATGTGACGCTGAATAACTGTGATCTGACAGGATCAGACTTTAAATATTCCAGTCTGGTTAATGTATCTATGTGTTATAGTGATTTGACTGGCTGCTCATTCGCATATGCAGATATGGATACTGCAGATATTCGACTTGCAAATATTATGGAAGCAGATTTTACCGGAACAAGGTATGATTATTCTAAAAATTTAGATGTACTGCCGGATCTGTGCTATTTTACTGATATGGATGGACGTACCTATATGATCCAGAAGAATGAAGCTGTAACATATCCTATGCCGGAAAACTTTGCCTATTTACCTGCCGAAAAGTTAAACAAGGCACTTCATATTTCTCCGGAGCAAGCGCAGGAGATGTATAATGCATTTGTTGCCGGCTGGGTAAATGAATCCGTTGATATCGTTCGGTATAAAGCAGAGATTAAGGTATATAATGCCAAAAATGAAATGCTTTATGGCTTTACAACTGATGAGTGTACAGAATCCTATGCGGATTTTGAGCAGAGAATCCATCAGATCTGTGCAGCCGAACGTAAGAAGAATAAGAACATCATTATTGATGTACGAACGCTTAAAAAATCAGGTTCTGGAAGAAAGTATGAGGAGATCGATTGCGTTCAGGATTATAAATAAATACATAATAATATCCGCTACTTATCTGGCATATCATATACTTGATAAATAGCGGATATATTGTATGCTTAATGCTCCGAGAAAACGACAGGAGATTCATTATCAAAATTACTGTATATAAACTCTTTCACATTTTTCATGTTAATTTCTATATGACGTGCAGACATCATATTTCCTAAATCTATTATAGCGTCAGTAGCATATACTACATATGAGTTGTGACCAAGATCACAAAGTTCATCGGTCCAAATTTTTCCACTTTCTGTATCAAACATTAAATTTCCGTATAAAAGACCATAAGGACCTCCTTTGTTTGCTCTTTTATAGTCGCCGATTGCTGTTTTTAAACCTTTGATTTTCATATTTGTTTTTACTCCTTTCATATTTTGCTTATTACATCCTATTAAAGTACCATAAGAGAATACCATTACTTATAGTAGAGATATTCCCCATCATCATCAAAATCTTTGTCACAAATTTCAAATATGTTTTCATCTGTTTTTCGTTCAAAGGTTTGATAATATGCATTACCATTTTCGGACTCAATTAATTGCCATATTTCTTTATCCGTAAGAGAGTGACTGTTCAAAAAGGATTGAACTTTGTTGTAATCTATTTCATCATCTTCATTTAAAAATTCTGCATCTTCAAATGATTTATTATATTTTTTTAGTATTGCTAAATCATATGGATCTCCATCTTCTGTACTTATGACACCCTGATGTTCTAATTCTTCATAAAGGTGTATAAAGTTATCTGTTGTTGCTTTCCAGTGACTTGCTCCGCTAGTTGATCGACCGCTCCAATATATCATAAAAATCACGCTCCTTTTCTACCGGAGAAATCCGCTCCGGCTCGGTTACAATTTTTAAAGATCAATAGAAAATTATTTTTCATTCTGCTTTTTCCATTCGTCATACTCCATGTCAAACACTTTTTTAACAGCATCACGAACACTAAATACATCTTTAGAATCGAGCTTAACTCCGTTGAAAGTAACATAGTATGTTTCCGGCATATCCTGATATCTGAGAAGTCTTTCAACGACATTTTCAAATGATTCATTAGCTTTCACCTGCAACTCTTTTGATTTGGTTTCCTTGTACAGTGTGACAGCTGTCTTTTCTATAAATTTAGTAATATCAGATGAAATGCGTTCAGGATCTTTGTCAAGCTGCTTTGCAAGAGATCTGACGTAACTACTACCAAGAGCGGTACTAGAAAAAGCATCTCCAAGCCCATCCTTTTTATTCCCAAAACCAGTTGCGAAAATAGTCATTAAAATATCGGCTTTTTCATACAGTGACATGGTTTCAATCTCTTTTCTTCTGCGATCCATCTTTTCACTTAAATTGCCAGCAATAAGGCGGTTATATTCTTTCTCGGTGATGTGAATAGCCTGATCATTTACATATATTCTATACAAATCAGGGTGATCTGCGATATTAGATGAATAAGTTTTCTCATTCCATGATCCTTCATATTTGTTTCCTTTGAAATTTGTTACCTCGATGTTTTTCATAATTTTTTACCTTTCCGGCTGTACCGTTCCTTTCTTTATCTTATGTATTTATTATAACATATTTGCCTTATGATTGCAACTAAAAATAGTTACAAAATAGATAGAAAATGCAACTATTTTCAGTTGCAAAAGTGAGCGGGGTATAATATACTTTAAAGCAAAAAGGGATGGGATTTAATTTTTTTCTTAATTGCCTGGTTGAGCAAACAGTAGTTTGTCGGTTATAATACACACAATATGCGTTCAAAATAACAAAGGGGATAAATATGGGAAGAAATTTTAATCATCTAACGTATGCTGATCGTTTGAAATTAGAAGCGTTATTGCTGGCTGGTCATAAGGCAGATGAAATTGCCAGAATCTTACATTTTCACAGAGCAACTATTTATAGGGAAATAAAACGAGGACAATATGAGCATTTAAATTCTGACTATACAACAGAAATGCGATATAGCCCTGAAATTGCACAAGCGTACATGAACGATGTTTTGGCAGCAAAAGGACCCGATCTGAAAATTAATAGGGAGAAAGCATTTGCTGATCGCATTGAGGAGATCATAATAAATGACGGATATAGTCCTGCTGCAGCTTTGGCTCAGGTTAAGAATGAGGGAATGACATTTACGGTTTGTGTAAATACATTATATAGTTATATTGAAAAAGGCGTATTTCTGAATGTTACAATTCAGAATTTACCTGTTAAAAGGAATAAGAAAAGAAAGAAAAGAAAGGTTACAATACAGAAGCGAGCTTCCAGAGGAGATAGTATAGAGAAAAGACCAAAAGATATTCTTACCCGTGAAGAATTTGGTCATTGGGAGATGGATACAGTAGTTGGAGCACAAGGCGTGTCTAAGAAATCTTTGCTTGTTTTAACTGAACGAAAAACAAGAAAAGAATTTATCTTCTTACTAAAAAGTCATACAGCATTAGAGGTTGTTAAAACACTTGATCGGATAGAACGGAAAATGGGAACACCGACTTTCCGAAAAATATTTAAAACGATCACCGTTGATAATGGTTGCGAATTTATGGATTGTAAGGGAATGGAACGATCGAAACGTACTCAGGGCAAGCGTACAAAGATATATTATTGCCATCCTTATTCAAGCTGGGAGCGTGGCAGCAATGAAAATCAAAATAGATTAGTAAGAAGACATATTCCTAAAGGGGTTAATTTTGATGATAGAACTCGTGGAAATGTAATATATATTGAGCATTGGATAAATACATACCCCAGACGCTTATTCAATTACCAATCAGCGGATGATTTATATAATGAAGAAGTTAAGAATCTGTTAGCAGTCTAATTTTTATAAAAGATACGACAACAAGGGAGAAGTGCGCCCTTTTTTCTTAATTGCTTTCATATAATAATCAATCGTCATAATATATATGCATATTATAAAATAAAAAGAATGCGTAATGCGTATAAATGAACGTGCGCAAATATTTTTTTATTTTTTGTCGCATTTTTTATTGACAATTTCAGGCTTCTTTTTTTTCTGTATACAGGTTTGACATTACAGGGAAACTGGAATATAATGTAGGATACTTGTGAGAACTTAACGGAAAACACAGATATTGTTTAGGAGGTAGTCGGCGATGGCTGAAAAGAAACAGGTAGTTACCTATACAGGACTTAAAAAAATTGAAGAAGAACTTCAGGATCTGAAAGTAAATAAACGTAGAGAGATTGCTGCCAAGATCAAGGAAGCAAGAGAGCAGGGAGACTTATCTGAGAATGCTGAGTATGATGCGGCAAAGGACGAGCAGCGTGATATCGAAGCAAGAATCGAGCAGTTAGAGGCTATCCTGAAAAATGTAGAGGTCGTTGACGAAGATGAGGTTGATACAGAGGTTGTCGGTATCGGCCGTACCGTAACAGTATATGATTATGAATTTGACGAGGAAATTGTATTCCACATCGTTGGTTCAACAGAAGCAGATATCATGAAGAATAAGATCTCTGATGAATCGCCGGTTGGTATGGCATTAAAGGGTGCGCGCGTTGGTGAAGAAGTAATAGTAGAAGCACCGGACGGAGAATTCAAATACAGAATATTAGATATCAAGAGAGCAATCTAATAAACAGAATAATCAATATAGTAGAAAGAGATTAAACAAAGATGGCAGAGAATAAGCAGAATAATCAGGCTAAGCCACAGGATGTAAATAAGCTGTTACAGGTTCGTCGTGAGAAGCTGGCAGATTTACAGGCGGCAGGCAAAGATCCATTTGAGATTACAAAGTATGATGTGACTTATCACAGCACAGATGTAAAAGAAGCATATACAGCGCATGAGGCAGAGCTTCTTGCAGGCAGACAGGAGCCGGACGTAGAGGGACTGGATGATGCACAGAAGAAGGAAGTGCTGAACAACGATTATAACGAGAGAAGAGCAATCATGGATGCATCACCGATCCATGTTAGCATTGCAGGACGTATGATGTTCAAGCGTGTTATGGGTAAGGCATCCTTCTGTAATATTCAGGATCTGAAGGGTAACATTCAGGTGTATGTTGCAAGAGATCAGATCGGTGAGGAATCTTATGCAGATTTCAAGAAATCCGATATCGGTGATATCTATGGTGTAAAGGGATGGGCCTTCCGTACAAAGACAGGAGAACTTTCTATCCATGCAGAAGAAATGACACTTTTAAGCAAGTCATTACAGATCCTTCCGGAGAAGTTCCATGGCTTAACAGATACAGATGTCAGATATCGTCAGAGATATGTAGACCTTATCATGAATCAGGAGAGCAAGGCAGTATTTATCAAGCGCTCACAGATTTTAAAAGAGATCCGTAACTTCCTTGCAGATCGTGATTTCATGGAGGTTGAGACTCCTATGCTTGTTGCAAATGCAGGTGGTGCGGCAGCAAGACCATTTGAGACACATTACAATGCATTAAATGAGGATGTAAAACTTCGTATCTCTCTGGAATTATATCTGAAGCGTCTGATCGTAGGCGGACTGGAAAGAGTTTACGAGATTGGACGAGTATTCCGTAACGAGGGTGTTGATACAAGACACAATCCGGAATTTACGCTGATGGAATTATATCAGGCATACACAGACTATGAAGGTATGATGGAACTGACAGAGTCCATGTTCCGTTATCTTGCTGAAAAGGTTTGCGGAAGCACAAAGATTTCCTATAATGGAATCGAGATTGATTTCGGTAAGCCGTTTGAGCGTCTGACCATGAATGATGCGATCAAGAAATATACCGGAATCGACTTCGATCAGGTAGAAGATGATGCAGCAGCTAAGAAACTGGCTGATGAACACAATATTGTATATGAAGAACGTCATAAGAAGGGTGATATCATTAACCTGTTCTTTGAGGAGTTCTGTGAAGAAAAGCTGATCCAGCCTACATTTATCATGGATCATCCGATCGAGATCTCCCCACTGACCAAGAAGAAACCTTCTGATCCAAGTAAGGTTGAGCGTTTCGAGTTGTTTATAAACACATGGGAGATGTGTAATGCATACTCCGAACTGAACGATCCGATCGATCAGCGTGAGCGTTTTGCAGCACAGGATGCAAATGCAGCAGCCGGTGATGATGAAGCAGAGCATACAGACGAGGATTTCTTAAATGCACTGGAGATCGGTATGCCTCCTACAGGCGGTATCGGTTATGGTATCGACCGTCTGGTTATGCTGTTGACTGATTCACAGGCAATCCGTGATGTGCTCCTCTTCCCGACAATGAAGAGTTTAGGCTCGGATAAGCAGGAAAATAAGGTGTCTAAGAGTAATTCAACAGAGAATTGCGACCAGATTGTGACCGTTGAAGAGAAGATTGATTTCTCAAATGTAAAGATTGAGCCATTGTTTGAGGAAACAGTTGACTTTGATACATTTTCAAAATCAGATTTTAGAGCAGTTAAGGTTAAGGAATGTGTAGCAGTACCTAAGAGCAAGAAACTTTTACAGTTTACTCTTGATGATGGTACAGGTGTAGATAGAACAATCCTTTCTGGTATTCATGCATATTATGAACCAGAAGAATTAGTTGGAAAAACATTGATTGCTATTACAAACCTTCCACCTAGAGCAATGATGGGAATTGAATCTTGCGGTATGTTACTTTCAGCAGTAAACAATTTGAAAGATTCAGAGGATGAGGAGCTTCATCTTCTTATGGTTGATAACCATATTCCAGCAGGAGCAAAATTATATTAAAATAAAAAGAACACGCTAAAGAAATAGGACTTCCCGATATAAAAGTGAGGAAGTCCTATTTTTTATATACATTTCTTTGACGTATTTATTATTTTATCTTTCCAATCAATAACACTCTTAATTGATAATTTTTCTTGTGCTTGTATGAATGTTGTAATATATGTGTAGTCGATGTTATCATTTGAATCCACAGGAAGACGTATTTCCACATTTTTTTATATATTTTCATTAAACGAAGATTGTCCCCATGCAAAATTTTGAAATGCTTTTCTCATTACTGTTAGAAGATAGCAAGCAAGCTCTGGATTTAATTCGCAGTCATGATAAGACATGCCTTCGCAACAATACTACAAAGGTACGCAACATACGAAGCTATATGCTCACGACACTGTATAATGCTCCGGTAACATGTAGTAATTACTATAAAGCAGAAGTAAACCATGACTTCTATGGTAAGTAACGATTCATAGCTGCTGGAAACGGCAGTTGACTATATATTTTTCACCTTCCCTTCCTTTTGAGGGGCAGGAGGGCACACCTGCCTCTCGTTTTAAGGAGATTGCTGCAAGCATGATTCTTTGATATAATCAATGCAACAGTTTTACAAATCGGGATTTATAAAGGAGAATATTGATGAAACTATTTTTATGTTCGCACTTTTCAAGTGTAGGAAGTCTGATAAAGGAAGAAATTGAAAATAAGAAAGTCGCATTTATTCCAACAG
>ERZ773138.74-NODE-74-length-110259-cov-5.147608_pt1 | contig 110259 bp, 95 predicted proteins | sample MGYA00511114_ERZ773138 | MGnify/ENA primary metagenome ERZ773138 (study PRJEB29015, sample SAMEA2737805) | human gut metagenome | biome: human gut; feature: human-associated habitat; material: faeces | place: China | collected 2012 ...
CCGTAGCGCCGATGGTAGTGTGGGGTCTCCCCATGTGAGAGTAGGGAACTGCCAGACATCAAACAAGTAGAAAGGCCATCCGAAAGGATGGCCTTTTTGCGTTATATCTCTAGCTAAACCAATTCCCTCATTCGATGTTCTCACTGGTGCCGTTAATACCCTACGGACGTAGCGCTTTACCGTACTGAAACTGTAGTTGTGAAATGCATTCTGCTGGCTCGCAGTAGTGTTAAATGAATTAAATGTTATGCCAAATGCTGTACAGGTAAGGGATATAGCGAGGAGTAAGGTAGCGTATTGAATTTAATTAATATCTGATGTTATTTGCGATGGGGAATATACGTTTCTTATATCAGGCAAAAATAAAAGCGCGGCCATCGCCGCGCTTTTAGAAGCCTTATTTAGTGAGGGCGACAATACCGAGTGTCAGGCCAGCGATTGCCGCGGCGCCACCAGCAATCGCACCTGCTGTTTCCCAGTTATCCTGGGTAGTGCCCTTCATACAGGTATTGGTGTGAACCAGTCGCCCCTGATCGTCGTATACCGGTACACATGGGGAATCGTGCGCGCAACCAGCAAGCAGCGCAGCGAGAAGTGCAACGGAAAGGAATCTTTTCATGATGTTACCTCAATATGATCGCCTATTCGCTAAAGAGCCGATGCGGCAATTAACGAATCGATGATTATTTTACCACCGCACTAATACCATGCAGCACGTGGAATAATCTCAATTTGTGTGGATTGTAAAAATTATGAAGAAAAAAGCGCGGGCAGTAATTATTAATGGAGGAAATGTGAAGAGGGGATGTGTTTTTACATTGTTTTCAGGAAATAAAAAAGGCACCAGAGGTGCCTTTATGATTTTCATTAATCCTTGTGCTTTGTAAATCGTCTCCGGACAACCACAAAGAAAACAGGAACAAAGAATATGGCCAACAGGGTGGCTGAGAGCATCCCGCCCATCACGCCCGTCCCGACCGCATTTTGTGCACCACTACCTGCACCGCTGCTGATGACCAGAGGCATAACACCAAGGATGAATGCCAGGGAAGTCATCAGGATAGGACGCAGACGCATACGCGAGGCTTCAAGCGTGGCTTCGATAATCCCTTTGCCTTCTTTATCCATGAGATCTTTGGCGAACTCAACGATCAGTATGGCGTTCTTGGCTGATAAACCAATTGTTGTAAGCAGACCAACCTGGAAGTAAACGTCATTGTTCAGCCCTCGCATTGATGCAGCCAGAAGCGCACCGATCACCCCCAGAGGCACAACCAGCATGACCGAGAATGGAATTGACCAGCTTTCATAGAGAGCCGCCAGACACAGGAACACCACAATAAGTGAAATGGCGTACAGCGCCGGAGCCTGATTCCCGGAAAGTCGTTCCTGATAAGACATCCCCGTCCAGTCGTAGCCGATGCCGGACGGCAGTTTTGACGCAAGGTTTTCCATCAGCGCCATTGCCTCACCGGTACTTTTGCCTGGTGCAGACTCACCGAGGATCTCCATTGATGGCATCCCATTGTAACGTTCCAGACGCGGTGAACCGTACACCCAGTGAGAGCTGCTAAAGGCAGAGAAAGGCACCATTTCGCCGTTAGCGCTACGCACATACAGGCCGTTAATGTCTCCGGGTAGCATACGGAAGCGAGCATCAGCCTGGACATAAACTTTTTTCACCCGTCCGTGATCGATAAAGTCGTTCACATAGGTGCCACCCAGGGCTGTTGAAATAGTCTGATTGACGTCAGACACGCTCACACCCAGCGCCTGTGCCTTCTCCTGATCGACGTCCAGCTTGAACTGTGGCGTATCTTCCAGTCCGTTAGGACGCACGCGGACCAGTAAGTCAGGATGTTCTCTCACCATGCCCAGCAGCTGGTTACGCGCCTGCGTTAACTGCGTATGTCCCAGGTTTGCCTGGTCTATCAGTTCAAAGTCAAAGCCTGTTGCGGTACCCAGTTCAATAATGGCAGGCAGGTTAAACGGAAATACAAGGCCGTCTTTGATCTGGCTGAACGCTTTCGTCGCGCGGCTGACAATCGCCTCAACGCCGTTTTCCTTGCCCGGACGCTCTTCCCATGGCTTCAGGCTGACGAAAGCGATACCGGAGTTCTGACCCTGTCCGCTAAAACTAAACCCGTTTACGGTAAAGACCGATTCAACGTTCGCTTTCTCTTTCGTCAGGTAATAATCCTGAACCTGATCGAGTACCTGCTGGGTACGCATCTGCGTCGCCCCTGCCGGCAACTGAACCATCGTCATAAACACACCCTGATCCTCTTCCGGCAGGAAGGAGGAAGGCAGGCGCAGGAACAGAACTGCCATGCCGCCGACGATGATGACGTAAACCAGCAGATAGCGGCCGGTCTTACGTAAAATGCCGCTCACGCTGTTGCTGTAGTGCTCCACACTCTTATCAAAGAGCGCGTTAAACCAGCCGAAGAAACCACCTTTCTTTTCATGATGTTCGCTGGAAACCGGTTTGAGCAGCGTTGCACAAAGAGCAGGCGTTAATATCAACGCCACCAGTACCGACAAGGCCATCGCGGAGACAATGGTCAGCGAGAACTGGCGATAGATAGCCCCGGTTGAACCACCAAAGAATGCCATCGGAATAAATACCGCCGAAAGCACCATGGCAATGCCCACCAGAGCGCCCTGGATTTGCTCCATTGACTTCTGCGTCGCCTCTTTTGGCGGCAGCTTGTCCTCAACCATGACGCGTTCTACGTTCTCGACTACCACGATGGCGTCATCGACGAGAAGACCTATCGCCAATACCATCCCGAACATCGTCAGGGTGTTAATGGAGAACCCGAACGCAGCCAGTACCGCAAAGGTGCCCAGTAACACCACGGGAACGGCGATAGTGGGAATAAGTGTTGCCCGCAGGTTTTGCAGGAACAGGTACATCACCAGGAACACGAGAACAATCGCTTCAAACAGCGTCTTCACCACTTCATGGATGGAGATCTTCACGAAAGGTGTGGTGTCGTACGGATACACGACTTTCAGACCCTGAGGGAAGAAGGGCTGCAACTGCGCCAGTTTACTCTTGATGGCGGCAGCGGTATCCAGCGCGTTTGCGCCAGTCGCCAGCTTGATCCCCAGCCCCGTTGCTGCTTGGCCATTGATTTTGGTGACCATGTTGTAGTTTTCGCCACCCAGCTCAATGCGTGCCACATCTTTCAGGTGGACCATTGAACCGTCCTGGTTCACCTTCAGCGTCACACGACCAAACTCCTCCGGCGATTTCAAGCGTGTTTGAGCAATAATTGAGGCGTTCAGTTGCTGCCCTGGTACGGACGGCGTTCCTCCCAACTGGCCCGCAGCAATCTGGTCGTTCTGTGTTTTCAGCTGGTTAATGATATCCAGCGGCGTGAGCTGATATTTGTTCATCGCGTTGCTGTCCAGCCAGATGCGCATTGCATACTGGGCACCGAACAGTTGCACGTCACCGACGCCGGAAGTACGGCTGATCGCATCTTTTACGTTAGAAGCGACATAGTCGGAGATATCATCCTGCGTGAGATTTTTATTGTCCGACACAAAGCCTGCAACCAGCAGGAAGCTGCTGCTGGATTTCTCCACGCCAATCCCCTGCTGCTGCACTTCTTGCGGCAGCAGCGGCATGGCGAGCTGGAGTTTGTTCTGAACCTGCACCTGCGCGATATCAGGATCCGTACCCGACTCGAACGTCAGCGTAATGGTGACGTTACCGGCGGAATCACTGGTGGACGACATGTACATCAAATTATCGATACCGTTCATGTTCTGTTCGATAACCTGAGTTACGGTGTCCTGTACCGTCTGGGCATCAGCGCCAGGGTAGGTTGCTGTCACCGCCACCGCTGGCGGCGCAATGGTCGGATATTGCGCCACCGGCAGTTTTAAAATGGCCAGCCCGCCTGCAATCATCAGAATGATGGCGAGTACCCAGGCGAAAACAGGCCGTTGAATAAAGAAATTAGCCATGTCGTTATTCCTTAACTGGCTGGAGTCGCGGCGGTATCAGGAATAGCCACGACGGTAACGCCAGGGCGAACTTTTTGCAGGCCGCTGATAATGACGCGGTCGCCGTTTTTCAGGCCTTCCGTGATCAGCCAGCGATCGCCAATCGCCTGCGGTGCAACGACAGTGCGCGATTCCACCTGGTTTTTATCGTTTACCACAAGCACAGTGGCATCCCCGCGCGGTGTACGGGTTACCCCCTGCTGGGGAACAAGAATGGCATCAGGTTGTGTACCTTCGTCAATGCGTGCACGGACAAACATACCCGGTAACAGCATATGCTGAGGGTTAGGGAAGAGGGCGCGAAGGGTGATTGAGCCGGTACTTTCATCTACCGTGACATCAGAGAACTGGAGCGTTCCTTTCAGTGGATAAGGCTGGCCATTTTCCATCAGCAACTCGACGCTGCTGGTGTCTCCCTTTTGCAGGCTCGTCTGCTGCTTCAGACGCATAAAATCGCTGCTGGATTGCGTCACATCGACATAAATGGGATCGAGCTGCTGAACCGTCGCCAGTGCAGTCGACTGACCATTAGTAACCAACGCCCCTTCGGTGACGCTGGATTTACCTATACGCCCGTTGATTGGGGATGTGACTTTGGTATAAGCCAGGTTGATCCGCGCGCTTTCAACGCCAGCCTTCGCGGCAACGACGCTCGCATCCGCCTGCTGGGCGGTTGCCACCGCCTGATCGTACTCCTGCTTGCTCACATATTGCGTACCGACCAGCGGAACGTAACGTTTCACCGTCAGATGAGCGATATTGGCCGCCGCCTGTGCTTTTACCAGTTCACCTTTCGCATTGTCGTAGGCTGCCTGATACGTGGCCGGATCGATCTGATAAAGGGATTCACCCGCTTTGACGTCGCTGCCTTCGGTAAAATTACGGTGCAGAATGATACCACTTACCTGGGGACGAACCTCCGCAACACGATACGCGTCAGTTCTGCCAGGCAATTCTGTCTTTACGGCCAGTGGCGCGCTTTTAACAATATGAACACTGACCTGAGGAGCTTGCGCATGCTGCTGTGGGTTTTCTTGCCCATCGCACCCGGTAAGCAGCGCGGCACAGACAATGAAACCGGATAAGGGTAAGCATCTGAAGTGATTCGTCATTACTGTTCCTTAAACTACCCCTGAACCGATATTTGTCATGAATCGGTGAAAGGGGGTGAGGCAAAAAAAGAAATGTAGCTTCGTATAATAATGAGGGTATTTAATGTTTTTTAATTTATAAGTGCTGATGGAGCTTTTAAAAAGTAAAAATCGGAATCTGACCCAGTGCATTCGACACTCTATTTCTGTCAGGATAATCAACGAAATGCTTTTTGGTGAAAGCTATACATATGTTTTATGTATTTAATATATTCAATTTATTCACGAGGTTTATAAATTAAACGAATTGACTTTTTTTGTGCAAAACTAACAAGGATTTTGGTTAATACTTTGTCTGACACGACCACGGCAATATCCTTTGATAACGTATCAATCTTGTAAGTAACGAGTAGCAGGTAATGGCGCGCAAAAAGAAAGAAGAGGCTCAAAAGACCCGCCAGCAGCTGATTGAAGCCGCTATCAGGCTATTCGCGACGCGTGGCGTGGCCAGCACCACGCTTACCGACATTGCCGATGCAGCTCAACTCACTCGCGGGGCGGTTTACTGGCATTTCTCGAGTAAAGCGGAAATATTTAACGCAATATGGGAACAGCAATTGCCGCTGCGTGAAATCATTCGTGACAGGCTAATGCTTTCCGAAAATGACGACCCTTTGTTAATGCTTCGTGAACAATTTATTGTTGCGCTGCAATATATTGCGAGCGAACCCCGACAGTATGCGCTTTTACAAATTCTGTATCATAAGTGTGAATTTCATGACGATGTGATTTCAGAATGTGAAATACGCAAGCGGATCGGTTTAAACGATGATTATCTTCGCAAGACGCTTAAGCGATGCATTGCTCATAACATTATCTCTTCGCAAACTAATATTGAACTGGCGCTGATTGTTTTCCATGCCTTTTTTAGCGGAGTCATTAAAAACTGGTTAATGGATAACACCAGTTTTAATCTGTACAAACAAGCGCCGGCGCTGGTGGATAATATTCTGGCGACACTAAATATCACCCGAGTGGCGCCAGTGGTTTACGATACAGCCTTATGACTGCGCCCGGGGTGGCGACATCTCCCCGTGCTGGCACTGTTCCATAATAGCTTGCGCGGTAATTGGTTTGCCCAGCAGATAACCCTGTAGCGTATTGCATCCCAGTTCTGTCAGGAAGGTCTGCTGCGCTGCGGTTTCGACCCCTTCCGCCACGACCTTCAGATTCAGCGTTTTTGCCAGGGCGACAATCGCCGAGACAATTGTCGCATCTTCGCTCTCTCCACTTAACTCTTTCACAAAAGCGCGATCGATTTTCAACTCGCAGGCGGGAAGCCGCTTAAGATAGAGAAGGCTTGAGTAACCTGTACCAAAATCGTCTATTGAGGCTTTTACTCCCGCATCCGTCAGCGCTGTCAGGACGCGTACGCTTTCGTCCGGATTGCTCATTGCCGTGGTTTCAGTCACCTCCAGAATCAACATGCCGGGCGGCACGCTATGGCGCGTCAGACAATCGAGAACCGTTTTAACCAGCGACGGCTGTTCGAACTGCAACGTAGAAAGATTCACCGCCATTGACCAGTCCGTGTGGCCCTGAAGATGCCATTCACGCAGCTGGCGGCAGGCCTCGTCGATTACCCAGTTTCCAATCGGAATAATCAGCCCTGTTTTCTCTGCCAGCGGTAGAAACAGGTCGGGGGAGAGTAATCCCTGTTTGGGATGCTGCCAGCGTAACAGCGCTTCGAACCCGATGACCGGCCCGGCAGGGGCGTGGAATTTAGGTTGATAAAGCAGGCGTAACTCATCACGGTCGATGGCCTGCCACAGATCATTCATCAGCTGTAGATGCGTCTGCGCCAGCGTATTCATTGACGGCTGGAAGAAGTGATAGCCGTTGCGACCCATATGTTTCGTGTGGTACATCGCAGCATCAGCGTTAAACATTAGTTCACGATCGGTTTTGCCATCGTGTGGATAAAGCGCAATGCCAATGCTCAGGGTGACCATCAGTTCGTAAGGATCGAGATGGAACGGGCTATCAATGACGCGCACCAGTGAATTTGCCAGTGAGGCAGCATCATCCGGGGTGGCGGTTTCGGCCAGCAGCACGAATTCATCCCCACCGATACGCGCCAGCGTGTACTGACCTTTCAACTGCAACAGCAAACGCTGAGTCACCGCTACCAGAAGCTTGTCACCGACATCATGACCATAGGCATCGTTGACGGTTTTAAAGCCGTCAAGATCCATAAACATCAGCGCGAAAGGGCTTCCTTCGCGATCGGCCTTGCTCATGGCCTGATCGAGGCGATCCTCAAGCAGAATACGATTGGGTAATCGCGTCAGCGTATCATGCAACGCCAGCTGTGCGAGTTCACGATTAGCTTCTGCCAGTGATGAGGCCAGCAGCGAGGTACGAGCCTGAAGGCGGGCATCGAACATCGACACCAGCAGCGTAATCCCCAGAATAGCGAGCGCGACCACGCTAACCAATATCGCCAGCCAGCTCCCGTTAATGCCATGATGGTGGACCATCGTCGACATCGGAAATTGTGCTGCTTCCATGCCAGCGTAATGCATGCCAGCGATAGCGATGCCCATGGTGATCGCCGCCCCCAGCCGCATCAACGCCATTCGTGCGGCTTCCTGACGTAAACGGAACGTCAGCCAAAGAGCGGCCAGTGAAGCGGCAAGGGCTATGACCACAGAGATAGCCACCCACGTTTTATCCCAGACAATACCCGGTGTGACCTCCAGGGCAGCCATACCGGTGTAGTGCATGGCAACAATGCCCGTTCCCATCACGACGGCGCCAGGCAGCAGCCGGCGCAAACGTAGCTGCTCGCCGCTAACGAGCCACAGGGCAAACATTGACGAGCTAATGGCGATAACCATCGAAAGCACGGTCAGGGCCGCGTTGTAACTCATGCTCATGGAAAGATCCATCGCCAGCATACCGATGAAATGCATCGCCCACACGCCAATCCCCATCGAAACACCGCCACCTGCCAGCCAGACGCGTGCAGCGACGCCCTGGCTTCCAGCAACGCGCGCAGCCATATTCAGTGCGGTATAGGCGGCAAGAATGGCAACAACAAAGGAGATGACTACGAGGATTTGGTTGTATTGGCTAACCAGCATGGTCTGTTCACTCGTGTGAGACGTTAAGCAAGAGCGGTTGGAAAGGGGACAGACATTATCATCGTCAGGAAATGACGAAAAGTGATTTAAGCCCCTGTTTTTATTGGGTGTTAACAGGGTTTTATACAGGATGGAAGCGGTTAGTCCAGCTCTGAGCAGTTGACCAGTTTAAGCGGGTTCACGGAATTCATATTGCGACATTTATCGGTTTCAGTGCTCATCAGTTCAATCCACTGCATCAGCAGCGCATCGAAAATGAAAACAGAGACAGCAAAAACGACCAGCCACCAGTATTTACGAATCATGTGTCATTCCGCGAAAAGAGAGCCTGTAAGTTGGTGGAAATATACACGAAAAGCGGGCGTTGAAAAGTGGGGAAAGGGAAGGTTTACAAAGCGTTGACGGTTGCTCGCCCGAACGATAAAAAAGGCGCTTCCCCATGCCGAAGAGCGCCTTTTTAAACAAGCAGTTAGCTAATCGAAATTAGTTCATGCCGTATTTTTTCAGTTTCTTACGCAGGGTACCACGGTTGATGCCCATCATCAGGGCAGCGCGGGTTTGATTACCACGGGTGTATTGCATCACCATGTCCAACAGTGGCTGTTCAATTTCAGCCAGTACCAGCTCATACAGGTCATTAACATCCTGACCGTTTAGTTGAGCAAAATAGTTCTTCAGTGCCTGTTTAACCGAGTCACGCAGGGGCTTTTGAGTCACCTGATCCTGAGAGTTAACGGTAGAAACGGTCAGTACGTCAGAATTTACGCGTTGTTCGAACATAGTTCTGTCAGCTCTTTATTTCATTACGCAAGATTTTCGAAGTATGCCTCCAACGCCTCCAGCTGTTCGCTGGCATCCTCAATGGCGTTGAATGTGCGCCGAAACTGGTCATTTGGAGCGTGCTCCTGAAGATACCAGGAGACGTGTTTACGCGCAATTCGGTACCCTTTTGCCTGGCCGTAGTGGTCATGCAATTCCCGAACATGCGAACAAAGCAAGCGCTTGACCTCTGCCAGAGGCAGCGGGGCAAGCAGCTCCCCAGTGTCCAGATAATGCTGGATTTCCCGAAAGATCCAGGGTCTTCCCTGAGCGGCACGTCCTATCATCAGAGCATCAGCTCCCGTATAGTCGAGCACAGCTCTGGCTTTAAGCGGGTCAGTAATGTCGCCATTCGCGATAACCGGAATGGAAACTTTCTGCTTAACTGCCCGAATGCTGTCGTATTCAGCTTCACCGTTGAACAAACAGGCGCGAGTGCGTCCATGAATGGTCAGGGCCTGAATGCCACAGTCTTCGGCCAGTTGGGCAATCTCTACGCAGTTACGGTGTTCCGGCGACCAACCCGTGCGAATCTTCAACGTAACAGGAACGTCCACTGCGCTGACAACCGCCGTCAGGATTGACTTCACCTGGTCGGGGTATTGCAGAAGGGCTGAACCTGCAAGCTTGCGATTCACCTTTTTGGCCGGGCAACCCATATTGATATCAATAATCTGGGCGCCACTTTCCACGTTAATACGCGCGGCATCTGCCATTTCTTCAGGCACGCTTCCGGCAATTTGCACGGTGCGGATACCTGGTTCATCCACGTGCACCATCCGAAGGCGGGACTTGTCGCTTTCCCAAACCTGCGGGTTAGACGACATCATCTCGGAAACGGTTAATCCTGCTCCCATCTCGTAGCACAGCGTCCTGAACGGCCGGTCGGTAATACCTGCCATTGGGGCTGCGATCAGGCGATTTCTGAGCTGGTGGTGTCCGATGCGCATGAGTTAAGAAATGACCATACTGTGACTGCAAGGCGGCGTATATTACGCATTTTTTGCACGAGATGAAAGGCCAAACTTTGAACAATCCTATGTTGTAGATCAAGGAATCGCCAGTCATTCTTTTGGGATAAGATTATTCGCTATTTAAATCATTGTGTTATGAATAAATGAACATTTTGTGGGCGCTTACAATTTCCCGTAACTTCTCATCATTTCTGAATAAATGGATCAATTGTTCGGGATAATCTGCTGCTATAAGCAGCAGATTATGGCGCTTCTTTGCGATCTGCGTCGCATTTCAGCACAGGATATCAACGTAAAAAATCGACTTATTCAACAACCAGACGGCCATGAAGCGGCTGAACCGGGCGGCTGTTTTCGTGGTGCAGAGTGTGAGTAAATTTTTGCAGCTGTTCAGCAGAGACGGTCAGCGGATGCTTGAGGACCAGCCACGTTACCCCTTCTGAACACGGTGGGGTGGTCAGAGAGCCGCTAAAACGCCAGTAAGTTTTATCCGCGGGCAGTAATTTATTCATATCAAGGGTTGGCTTAATCGTGACGTTCTGGTCAACCTGTCCCGGCATCACGCCCCAGAGTTTATCCAGTTCAGTGTTTGCAGCGCCCTGATCGAACATAACGGCAACGACCGTCAGTTCGCCGTCAGCGTTTTTATGGACCAGATGCATTTCCATTGCGTATTTTTTACCGTGCACCGTGTTTTCGGATGGTGCATGGAAATGGAACTGCTGTAACGTCCAGCGCTGTTTATCAAGCGTGATGCTGTCGCGTGTATCGGCATTTTCACTCGCCTGGATAGTATGGCCGTTATTTGTCAGAATGACCGGGCCGTCGATATAGTGCGTTTCCAGCGGAGAGATGTGGGCTTTGACCGTGTTATCTATGTTGACCGGCGACTGATACATTCCGCTTTTACACGTCTTGTACGCCTCGTCCAGTTCGCCCCAGTGTTCCGGTGCGCCTTCTCCTTGATAGCTCCAGTGTGATGCGTAAGCCGTAGCCGAAATCATGCTCAGCGCCAGCAGCGCTGCCTTGCCTGAAATGTGTTTCATCATATTCTTCCTGTGAATTTTATTATCCAAATCAATAATTAACATTGTGATTTGTGGGGTTATTTTATCGAAGAAAGGAAGAAGGCGGGAGAAAAAACCGAAGGAAAAAGGCGTGGTCAGACGACCACGCCAAACGCTTATTTTTTATGACCGGTGATGCGACACCACTCTTCTTTCTCGACCACCGGGTCGAGCGCAAAGAGATCGGCGTAGGCTTCACAGACGCTGTCTGCCTGGCTGGCAAGGATACCGGACAGGCCCAGCAGACCGCCTTCAACCGGCAGCACGCTGATTAACGGCGCCAGCTCGCGTAATGGGCCAGCCAGGATATTCGCGACCACCACATCGGCTTTCATCGCCTCTGGCTGTGCATCGGGCAGATACAGTTCAAGGCGATCGGAAACGCCATTACGCTCGGCGTTATCACGGCTGGCCTGAATCGCCTGCGGATCGATGTCGATCCCGATGGCTTTTGCCGCGCCCAGTTTCAGTGCTGCGATAGCAAGGATCCCGGATCCGCAACCGAAGTCGATCACGGTTTTGCCTTCCAGATCCAGGCCATCCAGCCATTGCAGGCACAGGGAGGTTGTCGGGTGGGTACCGGTGCCGAACGCCAGACCCGGATCCAGCATCACGTTGACGGCGTTTTCATCGGGCACTTCACGCCAGCTTGGGCAGATCCACAGACGCTGACCAAACTGCATCGGATGGAAGTTGTCCATCCACTCGCGTTCCCAGTCTTTGTCTTCCAGCTGTTCAATTTTATGCGCGAAACCCGCGCCCAGCAGCGGATGGTTTTCCAGAATCGCCACGACCTCTTTCATATCGGTTTCTGCATCGAACAGGCCGATAACGTCCGTATCACCCCACAGGCGCGTTTCGCCTGGCAGCGGCTCAAAGACCGGCGTGTCATGCGTGTCCTGGAAGGTGATAGAGACCGAACCGGCCTCCATCAGCGCATCACTCAGTTCTTCGGCGTTCGCGCCGGTTGTGTTCAGTTTTAATTGGATCCACGGCATGGCAAAACTCTTTATTTGTCAGTAGAAATCAGGGCAGTTTGTGGCACCGGTCGACCAAAACGGTTTCCCACCACAAACGCCAGTAAACTTAACAGTAACGAAGGCACGATCGGATGGAAGCCCAGATACTGAATTTTAAACGTGGCGAGAACGGCATACAGGACGCCCCCGACAATCATGCCGCTTAATGCACCCGCGGCATTCGCGCGTTCCCAGTACAGCCCCAGCACCAGCGGCCACAGGAAAACGGCCTCCAGCCCGCCAAAGGCGAGCAGGTTTAGCCAGATGATCATCTCCGGTGGACGCCACGCGGCCAGCAACAGTAACGCCCCCAGCACCAGGGTAATCACCGCCGACATACGCTTGAGGCGTCGCTCATTTTCGACCTGTTCAGGGCGCAAATTCAGATAGAGATCTTTAATGATCGTAGCGGAACTTTGCAGCAACTGAGCGTTGATGGTCGACATAATGGCCGCCATGGGTGCGGCGAGGAAAATCCCGGCGGCAAACGGCGGAAGCACTTTCACCATCAGGGTCGGAATGACCAGATCCGGTACGGTAAGGTCAGGGATCACCGCGCGGCCCAGCGCGCCCGCCAGGTGCATACCAAACATCAGGATCGCCACCACAATTGTCCCGATAATGATCCCGCGGTGCACCGCTTTGCTGTCTTTATATGAGATGCAGCGCACGGCAGTATGCGGCAGGCCAATCACGCCAAAGCACACCAGCACCCAGAACGAGGTCATAAAGGTTGGAGAGAGGATGTCATCCGCCCCCTGCGGCGAGACCAGTTTCGGATCGATCGCTTCCAGGGTTTCAACCGCATGGCTCAGGCCCCCTGCGGCATGCACGATACCCACCAGCAGAACGAGAGTGCCAATGAGCATCACCATCCCCTGCATCGTGTCGTTGAGTACGCTGGCGCGGAACCCGCCAAACGCGGTATACAGCGCGATACTCACACCGAAAATGACCAGGCCCGTCTCATAGGGGATACCGGCTGCCGTCTCCAGCAGACGTGCGCCGCCGATAAACTGCACCGTCATTGCGCCAATAAACGCCACCAGCAGACTCAGGCTTGCCAGCCATACCAGCAAGCGACTCTGATAGCGAGCAAACAGCATATCGTTCAGCGTTACGGCATTGTAGCGACGGGCCAGAATGGCAAACTTTTTACCCAATATGCCCAGAGAGAGCCAAATGGCAGGCAGCTGGATCATGGCCAGCAGTACCCAGCCCAGCCCGTACTTATAAGCGGCGCCCGGGCCACCGATAAACGAGCTGGCGCTGATGTAAGTAGCGGTCAGCGTCATGGCCAGCACGACGCCACCCATTGAGCGGCTCCCGAGGAAATACTCGTTCAGAAAGGTGCCGGTCGAACGTTTACGCATCGCATAAACCGACAGGCCAAACACCAGGAACAGGTAAGCGATAAGGGGCAGAATGACTTCAAGCTGCATCATCGTCCTCCAGTGAAATATCGCGATAGATGAATTTCACCATCGCCCAGCACAGCAGGATAAACACCAGCGGCAGCAGCAGGCAGGCCATTTCAAACCAGTGCGGGAGGCCGGTAATGCCAATCGCCGAATCAGGTAAGTAAGCAGTTACTAACCATGCGGCGAGATAGAGAAGGGTCAGCCACAGCGCGCAGCGCGCTTCTTTATGGGCCTGAACAAAACGTTTGTCCATTTTTTGTCCCTTGTGGATGAAGAAAGCGGGGATTGTACATGATGGGGCTTAGCGATCCCCAGAAATAAAAAAGGCCGGATAATCCGGCCTTTTAGCAACACTGATCTCTTACTTCTCGTTCAGACCGAGTTTTTTCTCCAGGTAATGGATGTTAGTCCCACCATTCTGGAAGTGCTCGTCGCTCATAATGCGCATCTGGAGATCAACGTTGGTTTTGATCCCGTCGATGATCAGCTCCTGAAGGGCGTTCTTCATGCGGGCAATGGCCACGTCACGGTTTTCGCCGTAGCAGATCAGCTTACCAATCATTGAGTCATAGTACGGCGGTACGGTGTAACCGGCGTAGATATGGGACTCCCAGCGCACACCAAAGCCACCCGGCGCGTGGAAACGCGTGATTTTACCCGGGCTTGGCAGGAAGGTGTTCGGGTCTTCGGCGTTGATACGGCACTCTACCGCATGGCCTTTAACCACAACTTCTTCCTGTTTGATGGACAGCGGCTGACCGGCTGCGATACGCAGCTGTTCTTTAATCAGGTCAACGCCGGTGATCATTTCGGTAACCGGGTGTTCAACCTGAATACGGGTGTTCATCTCAATGAAGTAGAACTCGCCGTTTTCGAACAGGAACTCAAAGGTACCCGCCCCGCGATAGCCGATATCGACACACGCTTTGGCGCAACGCTCACCGATGTAGCGACGCAGTTCCGGCGTAATGCCCGGCGCTGGCGCTTCTTCGACGACTTTCTGGTGACGACGCTGCATGGAGCAGTCACGTTCTGCCAGATAGATCGCGTTACCCTGACCGTCAGCCAGCACCTGAATTTCGATGTGGCGTGGGTTTTCCAGGTATTTTTCCATGTACACCATGTCATTGCTGAAAGCCGCTTTCGCTTCCGCTTTGGTCATGGAGATGGACTGCGCCAGTTCAGCATCGCTGCGTACAACGCGCATACCGCGACCGCCGCCGCCGCCGGACGCTTTGATGATCACCGGATAGCCAATGCGTTTAGCATGGGCGCGGTTAGCATCCATATCGTCGGTCAGCGGGCCGTCAGAGCCCGGTACGGTTGGCACGCCAGCTTTTTTCATCGCGGTGATGGCAGACACTTTGTCACCCATCAGGCGAATGGTGTCAGCTTTCGGGCCAATGAAGATAAAGCCAGAGCGTTCAACCTGCTCAGCAAAGTTGGCGTTCTCAGAGAGGAAACCATAACCCGGGTGAATCGCGACCGCGCCAGTGATTTCGGCGGCGCTGATGATCGCCGGGATGTTCAGATAGCTTTTTACGGACGGAGCCGGACCGATACAGACCGTCTCATCCGCCAGCAATACGTGTTTTAAATCGCGATCCGCGCTTGAATGCACGGCCACGGTCTTGATGCCCAGTTCTTTACAGGCACGAAGAATACGCAGTGCAATCTCGCCACGGTTGGCGATAACAATTTTATCCAGCATGTTCGCCTCGTTACTCGATGACGACCAGCGGCTCGTCAAATTCTACCGGCTGACCACTTTCGACCAGGATCGCTTTCACAGTACCTGATTTGTCTGCTTCGATCTGGTTCATCATTTTCATGGCTTCAACGATGCACAGGGTATCGCCTACGTTGACTTTCTGACCCACTTCGATGAACGCCTTCGCGTCCGGGCTCGGGGTGCGGTAGAAAGTACCAACCATTGGGGAACGTACGATGTGACCACTGATTTCTGTTGCAGCCGCAGGTGCCGCTTCTGCTGCCGCTGGCGCAACGGCTGCGGAGAGCGCAGGCTGCTGCACTGGCGCAGCATAAGCTTGCTGCATTACCGGGAAGCTAGCGGCTGGGGCTGCACGGCTGATGCGTACAGACTCTTCGCCTTCAGAAATTTCCAGTTCGGAGATGCCTGATTCTTCAACCAGCTCGATCAGTTTTTTAATCTTACGAATATCCATGAGTGGGTTCCGTACTCTTGTTTAGTGTGATTGTGACAAGCGTTTTACCGCTGTCTGTAAAGCGTATGAATAGCCGTCTGCACCCAGCCCACAAATCACGCCAGCGGCGATATCTGACAGGTAGGAGTGGTGGCGGAACGGCTCTCGGGCGTGCACGTTACTCAGGTGAATCTCGATAAACGGGATACTCACCGCGAGCAGTGCGTCGCGTATAGCAACACTGGTGTGCGTAAACGCGGCCGGATTGATCAGGATATAGTCCACAGTGTCTTTAGCCTGATGAATACGGTCGATGATTGCGTACTCCGCGTTAGACTGAAAATGGTCCAAATCCACATTCAGCGACGCTGCTTCCGTACTCAGACGGTTAACAATTTCGCTCAATGTTAGCGTGCCGTACTTCTCTGGCTCACGGGTGCCGAGCATGTTCAGGTTCGGTCCGTTTAAAACTAAAATTTGGAATTTATCAGCCATTATGCCGCTATCTCCTGCGATTTTCGGGTAAAAAACAACATATACCCTCAAAGCGCAATTGTCACCCTTTCAGAGGCCTAAAACCCCTGTCCGGAAAACCGAAGTCGCACATTATAACGATTTCGTAGCATTTGGCAGCTAAATACTGGTCTTATCAGGGAAGATTATCAACCGCTATCCGAAAAAGATTCGCGGTTGATAAATAATCTGCGGGAAAACGCACAGTTTCGTGAACTATCGCAACCACTGGCGGAACTTCTTGTAACGCCACGCTAAAAGGGCCAGGGCCAGCAGGGCGTAGATGACCGGCTGAGGGGATAAAATCTTCACCGACCACAGGTAATGAATAGGGGCGAGGATCGCGACCAGATAGACGAAGTTATGCAGTAGTTGCCAGCGTCGCCCCAGTTTTCGCTGCGCATACTGCGTGGATGTCAGCGTCAGCGCCAGTAAAACCAGCCAGCTTACGATACCCAGCGTCAGATAGGGACGCGTCACCAGTTCGCTGCCAAGGAGTGCCAGGTTATTAATGCCCAGTTCCAGCAGGGCGTAGCTGGTGAGATGCAGCGTTGCCCAGGCGAAACACCATAGCCCTAAAAGCCGACGGGTGCGTATCAATAATGGCTGTTTAGCGTAGCGCGCCAACGGTGAGACGAGCAAGGTCGCCAGCAAAAATTTCAGAGCCATCCGACCCGTAAAATGCTGAATATCTTTCGCCGGATCGGCACTGAACTGTCCCTGGCTGGCTGCCCAGAAGAGCCAGATAAAGGGGAGCAATCCGGCTAAATGCAGGAGTACCTTCAGCCAGGTTATCTGCTTTGCCGTTAAACGCACTTAGAAGTTCTCCCGTAAGTTCAGACCACGGTAGAGGGATGCCACCTCATCCGCATAGCCGTTAAATAGCAGCGTTGGCTGGCGTTTAACATCCAGCGCGCCGCCGGAACCGATAAAACGTTCTGTTGCCTGCGACCAGCGCGGATGGTCAACGTGTGGGTTAACGTTGGCAAAAAAACCATACTCGTCAGGCGCTGCCAGGTTCCAGGTGGTGGGGGGGCGTTCACGGGTGAGCTTAATGCTGACGATCGATTTGATGCCCTTGAAACCGTATTTCCACGGTACGGTCAGGCGAATGGGTGCCCCGTTTTGCGGCGGCAGCGCTTTGCCATAAACCCCGACGGTGAGCAGCGTAAGCGGATGCATGGCTTCGTCGAGACGTAAACCTTCAACGTAGGGATACTCCAGCCCGCCGCCGATAAACCGATCCTTCTGGCCTGGCATCTCGTCCGGGGCATAGCGCGTCTGGAAAGAAACATACTTCGCGTTGCTGGTGGGCTCAACCAGCGCCAGCAGTTTATGCAAAGGGAAACCTACCCACGGCACCACCATCGACCAGGCTTCCACACAGCGCATACGGTAAATGCGTTCTTCAAGGGGGAAGCGGGTGGTGAGGTCATGATGATCCAGCGTCAGCGGTTTTGCCACCTCGCCATCTATCTTCAGCGTCCAGGGATCGGTTTTCATGCTCCCGGCGTTGGCGGCAGGATCGGCCTTATCAAGACCAAACTCATAGAAGTTGTTATAGCCGGTGACTTTATCTTCCGGCGTCAGCGTCAGTTTATTCTGCCACTGTGCCGGTTTGGTGAAGTCAAGCGGTGCGCCGGAGGGGGCTTTCGGGCGATCGTTGCCCTTAAACCAGTCGAGCAGATCGGCATGGGCCGCAGGGGTGAGCGTCAGGGCAGTGGCGCTGATGCCAAGCATTTTCAGGATCTGGCGGCGCTGTAGCATAAAGACAGATTCAGACGTTACGTCGGCTTCCGTCAGTTTTCGGGTTTTCATGGCATCCTCCGTCAGGCGTTTTTCTAAGCATGACGGAGGAGGAGGGTTAGCGCGAATATGTCACGAAAATTTGAAGATTAGGCGATTTTAACCAGCGCACGACCGTGGAACTGGTTGTCCATGATTTTATTGGCGAACTCTGGCGCCTGGCTCAGGGTGATCTCAGTGGCGCTCTGCTCATAGAATGAGGCTGGCAGATCCTGCACCAGACGTTCCCAGGCCTCAGCCCGCCGCTCGGCTGGGCTCATGACCGAATCGACACCCTGAAGACGCACGTTACGCAGAATAAATGGCATCACCGTCGTCGGCAGGGCAAAACCACCCGCCAGACCACAGGCCGCCACGCAGCCGCCGTAATTCATTTGCGCCAGCACCTTCGCCAGCACTTTGTCGCCGACGGTATCTACTGCGCCAGCCCAGATCTGTTTTTCCAGCGGGCGGGTCTCGGCGAATTCGTCGCGGCTCAAAATACGGCTTGCGCCCAGCTGACGTAGATAATCATGCGTACTTTCGCGGCCAGAGACGGCGGCGACCTGATACCCCAGCTTGTGCAGCAGCGTGACGGCCGTGCTGCCCACGCCGCCGCTGGCGCCGGTGACGACAATTTCGCCCGAGTCAGGACGAATCCCGGCCTCTTCCAGCGCCATCACGCACAGCATGGCGGTGAAGCCTGCCGTGCCGATGATCATCGCCTTACGACCGTCCAGGCCTTTCGGCATCGGGACCAGCCAGTCACCTTTGACGCGCGCCTGTGCTGCCAGTCCGCCCCAGTGGTTTTCACCTACGCCCCAGCCGGTGAGCAGCACCTGCTGTCCGGCGTGAAAACGCGGATCTTCACTGGTATGCACGCGGCCTGCAAAGTCGATTCCTGGCACCATCGGGAAATCTCGGATGATTTTACCTTTTCCCGTAATCGCCAGTGCATCCTTATAGTTCAGGCTGGACCAGTCGATATCTACGGTCACGTCGCCCTCCGGCAGGCGGTTCTCCTCAATGGCTTGCACCGAGGCAACGGTTTTGCCGTCCTGCTGTTCTAAGATCAAAGCCTGCATACAGGGTCCTCACTAGGTTTGATGATGGGAAAATATGTCCTGATGACTATACTCGCTCAATGAAACGCAGTGCCGATTTAACGCAATAAATTGCCAGATACACCAGGTTTGGTAGTATGTCGCATTTAAAATGCAAGTTAGTGCTCACTTGCCCCCCTTCAACCCACGGAGTAATCTCAAGGATGCGATTAACGACGAAGTTCTCAGCTTTTATTACCTTGCTGACGGGGCTGACCATATTTGTCACGCTAATCGGCTGCTCGCTGAGCTTTTACAATGCCATCCAGGATAAGCTGGTTAACCGGGTTGAATCGGTTGCATCGGTTATCGACACTCGCCTGATAACGTCCTCCTTCCCGGCGCTTTCGCGTGAGCTGGATGAGTTAATGGTGCCTGTGGATATAGTGCAGATCGACATTAAACAGGGGAAGCAGACCGTTTTCAGCCATACCCGCCAGGGCAGCTATCGTCCTGCCGGCACGGTAGATCAGTATCGGGACGTCACGGTTAATTCACTTAAACATCCGGGTATGACAATTCATCTGATGTACCAGGATCCGATGAGCAACTATTTACGCTCGCTTATGACCACCGCGCCCTTAACCATCGCCGTTGCTTTTATCGTACTGCTGATTTTCCTCGCCGTTCGCTGGCAGCGTCGTCAACTTTCCGGCCAGGAACTGCTGGAAACACGCTCCGTGCGGATACTGAATGGCGAGCGGGGTCCGCAGGTGCGGGGATCGGTTTATGAATGGCCATCACGCACCAGTAGCGCCCTGGACGTGCTGCTCTCCGAAATCCAGTTTGCCAGCGATCAGCGTAGCCGTATGGACACGTTGATTCGCTCTTATGCCGCGCAGGATAACAAAACGGGCCTCAACAACCGTCTCTTCTTTGATAATCAGCTGGCTACGCTTCTTGATGACCCCGAAAAGGTGGGTACGCATGGCGTGGTAATGATGATTCGCCTGCCCGACTTTGATCTGCTCCGTGATACCTGGGGTCAGCGCGTGGCGGAAGAGAACCTCTTTACGCTGATTAACCTGCTGTCCACCTTTATTATGCGCTACCCCGGCGCGTTACTGGCACGCTACCACCGCAGCGACTTTGCCGTCTTGCTGCCGCATCGCACCTTAAAGGAATCCGAGAGTATCGCCAGTCAGCTGCTGAAAGCCGTCGATGCGCTGCCCCAGAGCAAAATGCTCGACAGAGACGACATGGTGCATATAGGCATCTGTGCCTGGCGCGGCGGTCAGTCGACGGAGCAGGTGATGGAACATGCGGAAGCGGCAACGCGTAACGCCGTATTGCAGGGGGCGAACGGCTGGGCGGTCTATGATGATACGCTGCCGGAGAAAGGGCGCGGCAACGTGCGCTGGCGAACCCTGATTGAACAGATGCTGAGCCGGGGCGGACCGCGCATCTATCAAAAACCGGCGGTCATGAAGAGTGGTCATGTCCATCATCGTGAGCTGATGTGCCGTATTTTTGATGGCACCGAAGAGGTTATCTCCGCAGAATATCTGCCCATGGTGTTGCAATTCGGATTGTCCGAAGAGTATGACCGTCAGCAAATCACCCGCCTCATTCCGTTTTTATCGTACTGGCCTGAAGAAAATCTGGCTTTACAGGTGACCGTCGAATCGCTGATCCGTCCGCGCTTTCAGCGCTGGTTACGTGACACGTTAATGCAATGCGAAAAATCGCAACGCAAACGCATTATTTTTGAACTTGCAGAGGCAGATGTAGGTCAACACATCAGCCGGTTGCGCCCGGTGGTGCGTTTAATCAATGCGCTTGGGGCTCGCGTGGCGGTAACCCAGGCGGGTCTGACGCTGGTGAGCACCAGCTGGATCAAAGAGCTGGATGTTGAATTATTGAAGCTGCATCCGGGTCTGGTAAGGAATATTGAAAAACGCACGGAAAACCAGCTGCTGGTACAAAGCCTGGTGGAAGCGTGCAAAGGAACGCAAACGCAAGTATTTGCCACAGGCGTACGTTCACGAAGTGAATGGCAGATGTTGACAGAGCGCGGCGTGACGGGCGGTCAGGGGGATTTTTTTGCCGCCTCTCAGCCGCTTGACACCAATGTGAAAAAATATTTGCAAAGATACTCTGTTTGACCTGCCGTTTACTTTGTTTTCACGTAGAATATCGCGCCTGTAGCTTTGAGTAAGACGAGCATAAAAGCCAGTGAACGACCTTTAATGGGTTACAAGTGAAAGTGAGGGACGCTGCTGTTTACTCAGCCCTGAGGGATTCAGGGGATGAATTTGTAACAAAGGAAACGTGCTGCACTAATTTTCACCGTAGCAGACGATTTTTGCGCCTTGTCGCTGCTGCGTGTGGTTGGTAAAGTAAGCGGATTTTGTTTTCCGCCCCAGCTTTCAGGATTATCCCTTAGTATGTTGAAAAAATTTCGTGGCATGTTTTCCAATGACCTGTCCATTGACCTGGGTACCGCGAATACCCTTATTTATGTAAAAGGACAAGGCATCGTATTGAATGAGCCTTCCGTTGTGGCCATTCGTCAGGATCGTGCCGGCTCGCCAAAAAGCGTGGCCGCAGTAGGTCATGATGCGAAGCAGATGCTGGGCCGTACGCCGGGCAACATCGCCGCGATCCGCCCAATGAAAGACGGCGTTATTGCTGACTTCTTCGTGACCGAAAAAATGCTTCAGCACTTCATCAAGCAGGTTCACAGCAACAGCTTCATGCGCCCAAGCCCGCGCGTGCTGGTGTGTGTGCCGGTTGGCGCGACCCAGGTTGAACGCCGTGCAATCCGTGAATCTGCTCAGGGTGCCGGTGCGCGTGAAGTCTTCCTGATTGAAGAACCGATGGCTGCGGCAATTGGTGCGGGTCTGCCGGTTTCTGAAGCAACCGGTTCTATGGTGGTGGATATCGGTGGCGGTACCACTGAAGTGGCCGTTATCTCCCTGAACGGCGTGGTGTACTCCTCTTCCGTGCGTATCGGCGGCGACCGTTTCGACGAAGCTATCATCAATTACGTTCGCCGTAACTACGGCTCTCTGATCGGTGAAGCGACCGCAGAGCGCATCAAGCACGAAATCGGTTCTGCCTACCCGGGTGATGAAGTGCGCGAGATCGAAGTTCGCGGTCGTAACCTGGCGGAAGGCGTGCCACGCGGATTCACCCTGAACTCCAACGAAATCCTGGAAGCGTTGCAGGAGCCACTGACCGGTATCGTGAGCGCGGTGATGGTTGCGCTGGAACAGTGCCCGCCAGAGCTAGCCTCCGATATTTCCGAGCGCGGTATGGTTCTGACCGGTGGTGGTGCGCTGCTGCGTAACCTCGACCGCCTGTTAATGGAAGAGACAGGTATTCCTGTCGTAGTTGCAGAAGATCCACTGACTTGCGTCGCCCGTGGTGGTGGCAAGGCGTTGGAAATGATCGACATGCACGGCGGCGACTTGTTTAGCGAAGAGTAGTCGGGTGTGAGAGGGTAGCAATTTGCTACCCTTTCTCTCTGACGCGAGAATACGCATAGCCTATGAAGCCAATTTTTAGCCGTGGCCCGTCGCTACAGTTTCGCCTGATCCTGGCGGTTCTGGTTGCGCTCGGGGTCATTATTGCCGATAGCCGCCTCGGTACGTTCAGCCAGATCCGAACGTACATGGATACCGCCGTCAGTCCTTTCTACTTTATTTCAAATGGTCCCCGTGAACTGCTCGACTCCGTGTCGCAAACGCTCTCATCGCGTGACCAGCTCGAACTCGAAAACCGTGCGTTACGCCAGGAACTGCTGCTGAAAAACAGCGAGCTGCTGATGCTGGGGCAATATAAGCAGGAAAACGCACGCCTGCGTGAACTGCTTGGCTCGCCGCTGCGCCAGGATGAACAGAAAATGGTCACCCAGGTGATCTCCACCGTAAACGATCCGTACAGCGATCAGGTGGTGATTGATAAAGGCAGCGTGAACGGCGTATACGAAGGTCAGCCTGTCATCAGCGATAAAGGCGTCGTGGGCCAGGTTGTGGCGGTTGCCAAACTGACCAGCCGCGTGCTGCTGATTTGCGATGCCACCCATGCACTGCCGATTCAGGTGCTGCGTAACGATATTCGCGTGATTGCCGCCGGTAACGGCTGCACGGACGATCTGCAACTGGAACATCTGCCCGCCAACACGGATATCCGCGTGGGCGACGTGCTAGTGACGTCCGGTCTGGGCGGTCGTTTCCCTGAGGGCTACCCGGTTGCGGTTGTCTCTTCCGTGAAGCTCGACACTCAGCGTGCCTACACCGTGATTCAGGCGCGTCCAACGGCCGGCTTGCAGCGTTTGCGCTACCTGCTGCTGCTATGGGGCGCCGATCGTAACGGAGCTAACCCGATGACCCCGGAAGATGTGCATCGCGTGGCGAATGAACGCCTGATGCAGATGATGCCGCAGGTACTGCCTGCGCCGGATGCGATGGGACCACCTGCACCCGTACCGGCTCCGGCGACGGGGTTAACGCAGCCGCTGCCGGATGCGCCGCCACCGCCGCAAGTCTCGGGTGGAGGGCAGTAGTGGCCAGTTATCGTAGCCAGGGGCGCTGGGTAATCTGGCTCTCATTCCTCGTTGCACTGTTGCTGCAAATTATGCCCTGGCCGGACGACATTCTTGTTTTCCGGCCAAACTGGGTATTGCTCATTTTGCTCTACTGGATCCTTGCCCTGCCGCACCGCGTAAATGTCGGCACAGGTTTTGTGATGGGTGCCATACTGGATCTTATCAGTGGCTCTACGCTTGGCGTCCGCGCCTTATCCATGAGCATTATTGCGTATCTCGTCGCACTCAAATTCCAGCTCTTTCGTAACCTTGCGCTCTGGCAACAGGCGCTGGTGGTGATGTTGTTGTCGCTCGCTGCGGATATCGTTGTTTTCTGGGCAGAGTTTTTAGTGATCAACGTCTCTTTCCGACCGGAAGTGTTCTGGAGTAGTGTAGTAAACGGTGTGCTCTGGCCGTGGCTGTTCCTGCTGATGCGTAAAATTCGCCAGCAGTTTGCCGTGCAATAAAAGGTTTCTATGACGTCTTTGTATCTTGCCTCCGGTTCTCCGCGTCGCCAGGAACTGCTCGCGCAGTTGGGTGTCTCCTTCGAACGCATCGTTACCGGTATTGAAGAAAAACGCGCTGAGGGTGAAAGCGCTCAGCAGTATGTCTCTCGTCTGGCGCGTGAAAAAGCGCAGGCGGGCGTGGCATGCGTGCCGCGTGACTTACCGGTGCTGGGTGCGGATACCATTGTCATTCTCAATGGTGAGGTGCTTGAGAAACCCCGCGACGCAGACCATGCGGCGCGGATGCTGCGTAACATGTCCGGACAAACCCATCAGGTGATGACGGCGGTAGCGCTGGCAGACAGCCAGTACGTTCTGGATTGCCTTGTGGTAACGGAAGTGACGTTCAGAGTCCTCACCGACGAGGAGATCGCCGGCTATATCGCCAGCGGTGAACCTATGGATAAAGCAGGTGCATACGGTATTCAAGGGTTGGGTGGCTGTTTTGTCAGGAAGATAAATGGCAGCTATCACGCCGTAGTCGGCTTACCGCTGGTGGAAACGTATGAGTTGCTGAGCAATTTTAACTCACTGCGTGAGGGAAGGGATAATTATGACGGCTGAATTGTTGGTAAACGTAACGCCATCGGAAACCCGTGTGGCCTACATTGATGGTGGCATTCTTCAGGAAATTCATATTGAGCGTGAAGCGCGACGCGGAATCGTAGGCAATATCTACAAAGGTCGTGTCAGTCGTGTCCTGCCGGGTATGCAGGCGGCTTTTGTAGATATTGGGCTCGATAAGGCGGCGTTTTTACATGCCTCCGATATCATGCCGCACACCGAATGTGTGGCAGGCGAAGAGCAAAAGCAGTTTGCCGTGCGCGACATCTCTGAGCTGGTGCGTCAGGGCCAGGATCTGATGGTGCAGGTGGTAAAAGATCCGCTGGGCACTAAAGGCGCGCGTCTGACCACCGACATCACCCTGCCTTCACGCTACCTGGTGTTTATGCCGGGGGCGTCGCACGTCGGCGTGTCACAGCGTATTGAGAGCGAAAGCGAGCGTGAGCGCCTGAAAAAGGTGGTCAGCGCCTACTGCGACGAGCAGGGCGGGTTTATTATCCGTACCGCGGCGGAAGGGATCAGCGAAGAAGATCTCGCCTCGGATGCGGCCTACCTGAAGCGCGTCTGGACCAAAGTGATGGAGCGTAAAAAACGCAACCAGACCCGCTACCGGCTGTACGGTGAGCTGGCGCTCGCTCAGCGCGTATTACGTGATTTCGCCGACGCCCAGCTTGACCGCATCCGCGTGGACTCCCGTCTGACGTACGAAGCCTTACTGGAGTTCACCGCCGAGTACATCCCGGAAATGCCGGGTCTGCTGGAGCATTACACCGGACGCCAGCCGATATTTGACCTCTATGACGTTGAAAACGAAATCCAGCGTGCGCTGGAGCGTAAGGTTGAGCTGAAATCGGGTGGCTATCTGATCATCGATCAAACCGAAGCGATGACCACCGTCGATATCAACACCGGCGCGTTTGTCGGCCATCGCAACCTCGATGACACCATCTTCAACACCAACATCGAAGCGACGCAGGCCATCGCGCGTCAGCTTCGCCTGCGTAATCTGGGCGGCATTATCATCATCGACTTTATCGATATGAACAATGAAGATCACCGCCGTCGCGTGCTGCACTCTCTGGAGCAGGCGCTGAGTAAGGACCGCGTGAAAACCAGCATCAATGGCTTCTCGCAGCTCGGTCTTGTGGAAATGACCCGGAAACGGACCCGCGAAAGCGTGGAACATGTCCTGTGTAATGAGTGTCCAACCTGCCATGGACGCGGAACGGTAAAGACGGTGGAGACGGTCTGCTACGAGATCATGCGTGAAATTGTCCGTGTCCATCATGCCTACGACTCAGACCGTTTTCTGGTCTATGCTTCCCCTGCGGTGGCGGAGGCCCTGAAAGGGGAAGAGTCGCACGCGCTGGCGGAAGTGGAAATCTTTGTCGGCAAACAGGTAAAAGTGCAAATTGAGCCGCTCTATAACCAGGAGCAGTTTGACGTCGTCATGATGTAAACGCAGTTCGCTGCGAGATTTAAGGCTGACAAGGAGAGACGCGTGAGGCGATTGCCGGGGATTTTACTGCTTACAGGGGCAACGCTGGTCGTGATTGTCGCGTTGCTCGTGAGCGGGCTGCGTCTCGCCTTGCCGCATCTGGACAGCTGGCGTCCGCAGATACTGGCAAAAATCGAATCCGCCACCGGCCTGCCGGTGGACGTGAGTCATATCGAGGCAAGCTGGCAGAACTTTGGCCCGACGCTAGATGCGCGGGATATCCGCGCCAGCCTGAAAGATGGCGGCCACCTCAAAATCAAACGCGTCACCCTGGCGCTGGATGTCTGGCAAAGCCTGCTGCATCTGCGCTGGCAGTTTCGCGATCTCACCTTCTGGCAACTTCAGCTGATGACTAACACGCCGCTGCAAAGCGGCGACAGCGATCGAGGGCTGGAAACCAGCCGTATCAGCGATCTGTTCCTGCGGCAGTTCGATCATTTCGATCTGCGCGACAGCGAAGTGAGCTTTATTACTCTTTCCGGTCAGCGCGCTGAGCTGGCGATCCCACAGCTGACCTGGTTAAACGGGAAAGATCGCCACCGCGCCGAGGGGCAGGTGAATCTCTCCAGCCTGAACGGGCAGCACGGGGTTATGCAGGTGCGGATGGATCTGCGTGACGACAATGGCCTGCTGAACAACGGCAGGGTCTGGCTACAGGCGGACGACGTGGACGTGAAGCCGTGGCTCGGTGAGTGGCTACAGCAGAACATGCAGCTGGAGACCGCGCGCTTCAGCCTGGAAGGCTGGATGACGCTGACGAACGGGGCGTTCGCCAGCGGCGATATCTGGCTTAAGCAGGGGGGCGCGAGCTGGAAAGGGGAAAACCATCAGCATCAACTTTCCGTCGATAACCTCACCGCACACGTGACGCAGGATAAAGGCGGCTGGCAGTTCGCCATTCCGGATACGCGCATCTCCATGGATAACAAACCCTGGCCGCGCGGCGCGCTGACGCTGGCGTGGATGCCGGAACAGGACGTCGGCGGGATAAACGGTAAACGCAGCGACGAGCTGCGTATCCGCGCCAGTAACCTGGATCTGACGGCGATCGAAGGGCTGCGTTCAATGGCCGCAAAACTTTCACCGGAGCTGGGCGAAATCTGGCTGGCGACGCAGCCGAGCGGGCAGATAAACCGGCTGGCGCTGGATATTCCGCTCCAGGCTACGGAAAAGACGCGTTTTCAGGCGGCATGGAAAAATCTCGCATGGAAACAGTGGAAACTGCTGCCGGGTGCCGAGCACTTCAGCGGTAAACTGGAAGGAAGCGTGGAAAACGGCAGGCTGACGGCAGAAATGCAGGACGCGAAAATGCCGTACGAAACGGTCTTCCGTGCGCCACTGGAGATCGAAAAGGGAAATGCCACTCTCAACTGGCTGAAGAATGACAAAGGTTTTCAGCTCGATGGCCGCGATATTGATGTAAAAGCCAAAGCGGTACATGCCCGCGGTAATTTCCGTTATCTACAGCCTGAAGGCGATGAGCCGTGGCTGGGTATTCTGGCGGGCATCAGCACGGATGACGGTTCGCAGGCGTGGCGCTACTTCCCGGAAAACCTGATGGGGAAAGCGCTGGTGGACTATCTCAGCGGCGCTATTCAGGGCGGCCAGGCGGATAACGCCACGCTGGTCTACGGCGGCAACCCGCACCTGTTCCCGTATAAGCACAACGAAGGCCAGTTCCAGGTTCTGGTGCCGCTACGCAACGCCACCTATGCCTTCCAGCCAGACTGGCCGGCGCTGAAGAATCTGGATATTGAACTCAACTTCCTGAATGACGGCTTGTGGATGAAGACGGACAGCGTCGCGCTGGGCGGCGTAACGGCAAGCAACCTGACGGCAAACATCCCGGATTATTCCAAAGAGAAGCTGCTGATTGATGCGGATATTAAGGGGCCGGGTAAAGCGGTTGGCCCGTACTTTGAAGATACGCCGCTGAATGACTCCCTGGCAGCCACCCTTCAGCAGTTGCAGTTAGATGGCGATGTGAATGCTCGCTTACATCTGGATATCCCGCTGGACGGTGAATTGACCACCGCCAAAGGCGACGTTCGCCTTAATAACAACAGCCTCTATATCAAGCCGCTGGACAGCACCCTGAAAAACCTCAGCGGTCAGTTCAGCTTTGTTAACGGCACGCTGAAAAGTGAGCCGCTTAAAGCGACCTGGTTCAATCAACCCGTTAATATCGATTTCTCCACCACCGAGGGCGATAAAGCCTACCAGGTGGCGGTCAATATGGACGCGAACTGGCAGCCGTCACGCATGGATGTTCTGCCGAAGCCGATTGAGAATGCGGTGGACGGTGCGGTGTCATGGAATGGCAAGGTCGCCATCGACCTGCCTTATCATGCCGGTGCGCGCTATAACGTCGACATTACGGGCGATCTAAAAAACCTCAGCAGCCAGCTTCCCGCGCCGCTGAATAAAAAAAGCGGTGAAGCATTGCCCGTCAACGTTAAGGTTGCGGGCAACCTTAACAGCTTCGATTTAACCGGAAACGCGGGCGGAACAAACCACTTCAACAGCCGCTGGCTGCTTAACCGCAAGCTGACGCTGGACAGGGCGATCTGGACGACGGACAGCCGTACCACGCCGCCGCTGCCGGAGCAGGCGGGCGTTGAACTGAATCTCCCGCCGATGGATGGCGCAGAGTGGCTGGCACTGTTCCAGAAAGGTGTCGGGCAAAACGTCGACCAAACGGCGCAGTTCCCGCAGTCCATTACCTTGCGCACGCCTGCGCTGACGCTGGGCGGGCAGCAGTGGAACAACCTGAGTATTGTCTCCCGGCCGACGGTAAACGGCTCAAAGGTCGAGGCGCAGGGGCGTGAGATCAACGGTTCGTTGATCATGCGCGATCACGCGTCATGGCAGGCGGCTATCCGTTATCTCTATTACAATCCGACCTTTACGGCGTCTAAAGCAGAGTCGACAAGCACTTCTCCTGTCAGTGGCAATGGGACGTCGCGCGTGGATTTCAGCGGCTGGCCCGATCTCCAGCTGCGCTGCGCGGAGTGCTGGCTGTGGGGACAGAAATATGGCCGTATCGACGGTGATTTTGCCATTCAGGGAAATACGCTGAGCCTCTCTGGTGGGCTGGTGGATACCGGCTTTGGCCGCATGACTGCCGCGGGCGAATGGGTGAACAAACCGGGTGAACAACGCACCTCGCTGAAAGGCGATATTAAAGGCAATAAGCTGGACGCCGCGGCTAACTTCTTCGGCATTAGCACGCCGCTTCGCGGATCGTCCTTCGATGTGAATTACGATCTGCACTGGCGCGCTGCGCCGTGGACACCCGATGAAGCTTCGCTTAACGGCATCCTGAAAACCAACTTCGGTAAGGGTGAGATTGCCGACGTGAGCACGGGGCGCGCCGGGCAGATCCTGCGCCTGCTGAGTTTTGATGCGCTGCTGCGCAAGCTGCGCTTCGATTTCAGCGACACCTTCAGCGAAGGTTTCTACTACGATTCCATTCGCAGTACGGCGTGGATCAAAGACGGCGTTCTGCATACGGACGATACGCTGGTGGATGGCCTGGAAGCGGATATCGCCATGAAAGGCTCGGTCAACCTCGTGCGTCGCGAACTGGATATGGAAGCCGTGGTGGCGCCGGAAATTTCCGCAAGCGTGGGCGTTGCGGCGGCCTTTGTGGTGAACCCGATTGTCGGTGCGGCGGTGTTTGCCGCCAGTAAAGTGCTGGGGCCGCTGTGGAGCAAGGTCTCTATTCTGCGCTATCGCATTACCGGTCCGGTCGATAAACCGCAGATTAACGAGGTGCTGCGCCAGCCGCGCAAAGAAGCACCGCAATGATTTGACGTGGGCAGGTAATTGCCTCACTCTCAATAAATACGATCTTTATACCGCCACGGGCGGCAACGAACGAGTAGCAATAGATGAGTCTGAACCTGGTAAGTGAACATTTGCTCGCAGCGAACGGCCTGAGCCATCAGGACCTGTTCTCCATTCTTGGTCAACTGACCGAACGCCGCCTCGACTACGGCGATCTCTATTTCCAGTCGAGCTATCACGAATCCTGGGTTTTAGAAGACAGCATCATTAAAGATGGCTCTTACAACATCGACCAGGGCGTCGGCGTGCGCGCCGTCAGCGGGGAGAAAACCGGTTTTGCTTATGCCGATCAGATTAGCCTCGCCGCACTTGAGCAGAGCGCGCAGGCCGCGCGCACCATTGTGCGTGATACCGGAGATGGTCGCGTGAAAACGCTGGGTGAAGTGCAGCACGCTGCGCTCTATACCAGCATCGACCCGCTGCAAAGCATGAGCCGCGAAGAGAAGCTCGACATCCTGCGTCGCGTGGACAAAGTGGCTCGCGCGGCGGATAAACGCGTGCAGGAAGTCTCTGCCAGCCTGACCGGTGTTTATGAACTGATCCTGGTGGCGGCGACGGACGGTACCCTGGCGGCGGATGTTCGCCCGCTGGTGCGTCTCTCTATCAGCGTGCAGGTTGAAGACGACGGCAAGCGCGAGCGCGGCTCAAGCGGTGGCGGCGGTCGTTTTGGCTATGACTGGTTCCTCGGCGACGTTGACGGCGAAGCGCGCGCGGATGCGTGGGCAAAAGAAGCCGTGCGCATGGCGCTGGTCAACCTGTCTGCCGTGGCGGCCCCTGCCGGTACGCTGCCGGTGGTTCTGGGCGCAGGCTGGCCTGGCGTGCTGCTGCACGAAGCGGTCGGTCACGGCCTTGAGGGTGATTTCAACCGTCGCGGGACGTCCGTATTCAGCGGTCAGATGGGGCAGCTTGTCTCCTCCGAACTGTGTACCGTGGTGGATGATGGCACCATGCTCGACCGTCGCGGCTCGATTTCTATCGACGATGAAGGCACGCCGGGCCAGTACAACGTGCTGATCGAAAACGGCGTACTGAAAGGCTACATGCAGGACAAGCTTAACGCGCGCCTGATGGGCGTAGCGCCAACGGGTAACGGTCGTCGCGAATCCTATGCGCACCTGCCGATGCCGCGCATGACCAACACCTACATGTTGCCGGGCAAATCCACGCCGCAGGAGATTATCGAATCCGTTGATTACGGGATCTTCGCGCCAAACTTTGGCGGCGGTCAGGTGGATATCACCTCCGGCAAATTTGTCTTCTCTACCTCAGAGGCGTATCTGATTGAGAAGGGCAAAGTGACCAAAGCGGTGAAGGGCGCAACCCTGATTGGCTCCGGCATTGAGGCCATGCAGCAGATTTCCATGGTGGGTAACGATCTGAAGCTGGATAACGGCGTGGGCGTTTGCGGCAAAGAGGGCCAGAGCCTGCCTGTGGGCGTCGGTCAGCCTACGCTGAAAGTAGATAATCTGACGGTGGGCGGCACGGCGTAAATTTTCCCCCGCACCCTAACCCTCTCCCCAACGGGGAGAGGGGAAAAGCCTACTCTTTCCTTCTGCCCCGCATGCCCTGAAACAGCTCCGCCACTTCCACAAAATAGTCCGTCAGATAGTTAATACAGACCTGCACCTTCAGCGGCAGCTTGTCCTTTTCCGTATAGAGCGCGTACACCGGACGCGGATCGGACTGGTAGCGCGGGAAGAGGATCTCCAGCACGCCGCTGTTGATCTCGTTGATCACCCACATCAGCGGTACGTAGGCGATCCCGGCCCCGGCCACCAGCCAGCGTGAGATGGTCATCGGATCGTTGGTGACGAAGCGGCCTTCAGGCAGCAGTTTAGTGGAAAGCCCTTCCGGCGCGATCAGTTCAAATTCGTTATCTGGCCGAACGCTGTATTCCAGCCACGAGTGGTTGCTCAGATCGGCAGGTTTCTCCGGCACGCCATACTGTGCCAGGTAGCTTTTCGAAGCGCAGACCACCATCGGCATGCTGCCCAGTCGACGCGAGAACAGGCTAGAGTCCTGCAACGCACCAACGCGGATCACCACGTCTAACCCATCGGCAATCAGGTCCGGTGCCGGAATGCCCGTAACCAGATTAACGGTTAAACCGGGATACTCTTTCAGCATTTCCGCCGTCATGGCAGCGAGAACATTTTGTGCCATAGTTGAAGAACACCCGATACGCAGCGTGCCGATAGGCGTGTTGTTAAAGGCATAGAGCTGCTCGTGAACGTCCTGCACTTCATGCAGCATTCGACGGCAGCCCTGATAGTAAATTTTACCCGCTTCCGTCAGCCCGATGCTGCGGGTGCTGCGGTTGAGCAGCTTCACCTGAAGCTCATCTTCCAGTTTTGACACTGTCTGGCTAATGGATGAGACGCTCATTTGTAGCTGACGTGCTGCGGCGGTAAAAGAGCCTTGCTCAACCACTTTCGCAAAGACGGACATGCGTTTTAGACGTTCCATTATTCACTCTGGCTTAAAAGTGATTTAGATCACATATGATAGATAACAGCATAACAGTTACGTTAATATATTATTAATTACATAACGGCTGCGCCACTCTCGCCCGGCAATTCTTGCTCTCCTGCGGCGGCGCGAGCTTAAAAATCCAGTAACCTGCACTCTCTTTAATCAAGGTCAACATGAGTCTGTTTCCCGTTATCGTGGTGTTCGGTTTGTCGTTCCCACCGATATTTTTCGAGCTTCTTTTATCACTGGCGATCTTCTGGCTGGTGCGCAAGGTGCTGGTCCCTACCGGGATTTATGATTTCGTCTGGCATCCTGCATTGTTCAATACCGCGCTGTATTGCTGCCTGTTCTATTTAATATCGCGCATGTTTGTCTGAGGTTGATGTGAAAACGCTAACAAGAAAAATCTCCCGCACTGCCATCACTATGGCGCTGGTCATCCTGGCGTTCATCGCTATTTTTCGCGCCTGGGTTTATTACACCGAATCCCCGTGGACGCGCGATGCGCGTTTCAGCGCGGAGGTGGTCGCGATAGCGCCCGATGTCGCCGGTCTCATTACGGCAGTCAACGTCCACGATAACCAACTGGTGAAAAAAGATCAGGTGCTGTTCACCATCGACCAGCCGCGCTATCAAAAAGCACTGGAAGAAGCGGAAGCCGACGTGGCGTATTACAACGCGCTGGCCTCTGAAAAACGCCGTGAAGCAGGACGCCGTAACAAGCTGGGCATCCAGGCCATGTCCCGGGAAGAGATTGACCAGTCCAATAACGTGCTGCAAACCGTGCTGCATCAGCTGGCAAAAGCGCAGGCGACGCGCGATCTGGCGAAGCTCGATCTGGAACGTACCGTTATCCGCGCCCCGTCCGATGGCTGGGTGACCAACCTCAATGTCTATGCGGGCGAGTTTATCACGCGCGGCTCTACGGCCGTGGCGCTGGTGAAACAGAACTCTTTCTACGTCCTCGCCTATATGGAAGAGACCAAGCTGGAAGGCGTGCGTCCGGGCTATCGCGCCGAAATCACGCCGCTCGGCAGCAACCGGGCCCTGAAGGGAACCGTGGACAGCGTGGCCGCGGGGGTGACCAACTCCAGCAGTACCAATGATTCAAAAGGGATGGCGACCGTCGATTCTAACCTCGAGTGGGTTCGTCTGGCGCAGCGCGTACCGGTACGCATTCGTCTGGATGAGCAGCAGAGCAACCTCTGGCCCGCAGGCACCACGGCGACGGTGGTGATCACGGGTGAAAAAGACCGTGATGCCAGCCAGGATTCGATCTTCCGTCAAATCGCCCATCGCCTGCGCGAGTTTGGTTGATCGCTATGGGCATTTTTTCCATCGCTAGCCAGCACATCCGCTTCGCCGTGAAGCTGGCATGCGCCATTGTGCTGGCGCTGTTTGTTGGCTTCCATTTCCAGCTTGAAACGCCGCGCTGGGCCGTTCTGACCGCCGCGATCGTCGCCGCCGGTCCTGCCTTCGCGGCGGGTGGCGAACCTTACTCCGGGGCAATTCGCTATCGCGGGATGCTGCGTATTATCGGCACCTTTATCGGCTGTATCGCCGCCCTGACCATCATCATCCTGATGATCCGCACGCCGCTGCTGATGCTGATTGTATGCTGTATCTGGGCGGGTTTTTGCACCTGGGTCTCTTCGCTGGTGAAGGTGGAGAACTCGTACGCCTGGGGTCTGGCGGGATATACCGCGCTGATTATTATCATCACCATTCAGAGTGAACCGCTGCTTGCTCCGCAGTTCGCCGTGGAACGTTGCAGCGAGATTGTCATTGGTATCGTCTGCGCGATTGTCGCAGACCTGCTCTTCTCTCCGCGATCCATCAAGCAGGAAGTCGATCGTGAGCTGGACGCGCTGATTGTTGCTCAGTACCAGCTCATGCAGCTGTGCATTAAGCACGGCGACAGCGAAGAGGTCGACAAGGCCTGGAGTGCGCTGGTGCGCCGCACGCAGGCGCTGGAAGGGATGCGCAGTAACCTCAATATGGAGTCTTCCCGCTGGGAGCGGGCCAACCGTCGTCTGAAAGCGATCAATACCGTCTCGTTAACGCTGATCACCCAGGCGTGTGAAACCTACCTGATTCAGAACACCCGCCCCGAAGTGGTAACGGATACTTTCCGCGAACTGTTTGATGAGCCTGTGGAGACGGTGCAGGACGTGCATCGACAGCTTAAACGCATGCGTCGTGTGATTGCGTGGACAGGAGAACGGGATACGCCAGTCACCATTTATACCTGGGTAGGCGCCGCAACGCGCTACCTGCTCCTGAAACGCGGCGTGATTAGCAACACCAAAATCAGTGCGGCGGAAGAAGAGGTGTTACAGGGCGAAGTGGTGATCAAACCTGAATCCGCCGAGCGCCATCATGCGATGGTTAACTTCTGGCGTACCACCCTGGCCTGTATACTCGGCACGCTGTTCTGGCTGTGGACCGGCTGGACGTCTGGCAGCGGTGCGATGGTGATGATTGCCGTCGTCACCGCGCTGGCGATGCGTCTGCCCAACCCGCGCATGGTCGCGATCGATTTTCTGTACGGCACCATTGCGGCGTTACCCATTGGCGCGCTCTACTTCCTGGTGATTATTCCCTCGACGCAGCAAAGCATGCTTTTGCTCTGCATCAGCCTGGCGGTGATGGCGTTCTTTATCGGGATTGAGGTACAAAAACGCCGTCTGGGATCGTTAGGCGCACTGGCGAGTACGATTAACATCATCGTGCTGGATAACCCGATGACCTTCCATTTCAGTCAGTTCCTGGATAGCGCACTAGGTCAGCTGGTGGGCTGTTTCCTGGCAATGATGGTGATCCTGCTGGTGCGGGATAACTCTCAGGCGCGGACAGGGCGCGTGCTGCTGAATCAGTTTGTATCGGCCGCCGTATCGTCCTTGACCACCAACACCGCGCGGCGCAAGGAGAACCACCTGCCGGCGCTCTATCAGCAGCTGTTCCTGTTGCTGAATAAATTCCCGGGCGATGTCGCCCGCTTCCGCCTGGCGTTAACCATGATTATCGCGCACCAGCGTCTGCGGAACGCGCCAGTGCCGATCAACGACGATTTGTCCGCCTTCCACCGCCAGCTACGGCGCACGGCGGACCATGTGATATCGGCATCCAGTGATGACAAACGTCGCCGCTACTTTAAGCAACTGCTGGAGGAGCTGGATATCTACCAGGAGAAACTGCGGATCTGGGAAGCGCCGCCGCAGGTTACCGAGCCGGTAGAGCGGCTGGTGTTTATGCTGCACCGCTACCAGAATGCGCTGACAGACAGCTAACGAAGAGAAAACCGACGCCAAAAGCGTCGGTTTTTTTGTGGCTATACTTATTCTTGCAGGTTCAAACATTCAGGAAGGGAGGACACATGACAACCCAGGCTCTTCAGGACAGTATTCTTTTTCAGACCGGGTATCTGGTCAACGGTATCTGGAAAACACTCGACACCACGTTTGATGTGCTAAACCCGGCCACGGGCGAGGTCATTGCGAAAGTGGCGAAAGCAGGAAAAGCCGAAACCGAAGAGGCCATTGTGGCCGCGACGAAGGCCTTTCCCGCATGGCGCGCAAAAACGGCAAAAGAGCGTTCCGCGATCCTCTATCGCTGGTATGAACTGATTATCGAGAACAAAAGCTGGCTCGGGCGGCTGATGACTACCGAGCAGGGCAAGCCGCTGAAAGAGGCTGAAGGTGAGGTGGACTACGCTGCCAGCTTCATTCAGTGGTTTGCCGAGCAGGCCAAGCGCGCCAACGGTGAAATCATTCCTCCGGTTAAACCTGGCTCCCGTATTCTGGCCACTCGTGAACCTGTCGGGGTGGTTGCTGCTATCACGCCATGGAATTTCCCGATGGCTATGCTCACCCGTAAGCTCGGCCCGGCGCTGGCAGCAGGATGTACCGGCGTGATCAAACCTGCAAACAACACGCCGCTGAGCGCCTTTGCGCTGCTGACGCTGGCGAAGCAGGCCGGTGTGCCGGATGGTGTGCTGAATGCGGTCGCGGGGAGCACCTCAGAAATTAGCGACGCCATTATGGCCAGCCATGACGTGCGCAAAATCTCGTTTACGGGTTCAACCGCCGTCGGGAAAACGCTGGTTCGCAATTCCGCAGAGACCATGAAAAAGGTATCGATGGAGCTGGGCGGTAATGCGCCGTATATCGTTTTCGAGGACGCGGATATTGATGCCGCCGTCAAAGGCGCGATCGCCAATAAGTTCCGTAACGCCGGGCAGGTCTGCGTCAGCGTAAACCGTTTCTATATTCAGGAGACGGTCTATGACAAGTTCGTCAATCAACTTGCCGATGCGGTGAAGGCGCTGAAGGTGGGTAACGGTCTGGACGAGGGCGTCGTTGTCGGCCCGCTGATTGAGCCTTCGGCTGTCGAGAAAGTGCGTGAGCACGTCGAAGATGCGGTAGCGAAGGGCGCCACGGTGCTGGCTGGGGGTAAACCGCACGAACTTGGCGGCAACTTCTGGATGCCAACCGTACTCGGTGACTGCCATGAAGGCATGAAGCTGGCAGAAGAGGAGACCTTTGGTCCCGTTGCCGCCTGCTTCCGCTTCACGTCGGAAGACGAAGTGGTTATGCGCGCTAACAATACGCCTTACGGGCTGGCGGCCTACTTTTATACCCAGAATCTTTCGCGCGTGTTCCGCGTCTCACAGGCCATTGAGAGCGGCATGATCGGAATTAATGAATGTGCGGTCTCGACCGAACTGGGTCCGTTTGGGGGCGTAAAAGAGTCCGGGCTGGGCCGCGAGGGGTCCGTGCTGGGGCTGGAAGAGTTTCTGGAAGTTAAAACCCTGCATATCGGGGGATTATAATAGACAGGGCGGCATTTGCCGCCCGCCTGTACCGGGTGGCTGGCAATGAAAATTTATACCTTTGATTTTGACGAAATTGAGAGTCAGGAAGACTTCTATCGCGAGTTTATTCGGGCGTTCGACCTGGAGCGGGGCAGCGTAAGCAATCTTGATATGCTGTGGGATGTGGTTACCGGCGACAGGCTGCCGTTACCGCTGGAAATCGAATTTACCCATCTGCCTGAAAAACTGCGCAGACGCTTTGGCGCATTGATTTTATTGTTTGATGAAGCGGAGGAGGAGCTGGAAGGGCAACTGCGTTTCAACGTGCGCCAGTGATAAAAAAGCCCCTAACCGGGAGGTCAGGGGCAAGTCGTATGATGAGATACGACGAGGGTTTATTTGTACAGTTCTGCGGTAGCGTGCCAGTGGTCGCCACTGCGCGCTTCGATGATGCGATAAGATGACGCACCCTGTTCTTCCGCTTTTTTGTTCAGCATTTCGTGCATGTCCATCGGAGACGTACCGATGGCACCAACAGAAACAGTCCCGATAGCCTGACGGGATTGTGCCTGTTCGGCATTAATGGTGTCGGCTGCAAACGCACCGAATGACAGGACTGACAGTACGCTCAGGGTAGCTACAGTGGTTTTAATTTTCATGATTATTTACCTCGTCAATTATTTTACTGGGGTCTTTGTTCTGTGACCCTCATCACAAAATCAAGTATACACTAATCACGCAAAAAATTAATACCAGACTAATGGTTTCGCCTGTTATTACGTGTTAAAAAAATCATTTTTTATAACGCGAATGCATAAAAAGGAGCGCCACAATGCGAGGTTTATGGTTTTTTCTTGTCTAAATCAAAGGGATAGATCAATTTGATTTTTTGTGCGGTTTTGCGGCAGATCATTCACTGAATGAATGTTAACAGGCGGTAAAAAGCACTATTTGCAAAAACAGCAGGCAGAGAAAAGCAGGGTAAAACGCGGAAGCAGCAGAATGATCCCCGCAGTCAGGCGCTACGGGGCAGACAATTACAGCTCCTGTTCGAACAGGACCAGAATCGCTTCGTAGAGGTCTTTCACCGAGAAACCATTTGCCGGGGTGGTAAAAATGGTGTCATCACCGGCGATGGTTCCGAGGATCCCCTCTGCTTTACCCAGCGAGTCCAGCAGGCGGGCAATCAGCTGGGCTGCGCCCGGGCTGGTGTGGATCACGACCACGGCATCGTTATAGTCGATGTCCAGAACCAGGTTTTTCAGCGGGCTGGAGGTCGTTGGCACGCCAAGTTCAGCAGGCAGGCAATAAACCATTTCCATTTTGGCGTTGCGCGTACGCACCGCTCCAAACTTGGTTAACATGCGAGAGACCTTCGACTGGTTGATGTTGTCGAAGCCTTGTTCCTGCAACGCCTGAACAATTTCTCCCTGAGAACTGAATTTCTCTTCTTTGAGTAGCGCTTTAAACGCCTTCACTAATTCTTCTTGCTTAGACGAGCTTCGCATAAGTCACCCGGAATATGACGATAGAAACAACATTATTATGCATGTGGATGAATTTTTATGCAAATTATCTACCTGACGCCAGGCTGAAATAATGTTATGAAAGGGAGAGATTTTATCAGATTTCGTTATCGGAAAACATGCCTGGGTCACGCCGCGCAAATAACCTTAAAAGTAAATTAAATGTTATCAAAATGATGTTGTTTTGGTGGCGTGGCAGGGTGTATTGTAACCCCCTCTTAATTCGTTGTTGCCTACAGCCCGATAGTATTCAGGTGAAGGTGAAAGACGTGCGACCTCAAATTCTTTAGCGATGAAAATTGTAATTAATGACGTGCTGAATTATGGTCGCCGCAACGGAGTTACAGATACTTAAGTTAACCATAATAAGGAGTTTAGGATGAAAGTCGCAGTCCTCGGCGCTGCTGGTGGTATCGGCCAGGCGCTTGCCCTACTACTGAAAACCCAACTGCCTTCAGGCTCAGAACTCTCCCTGTACGATATTGCTCCGGTAACCCCAGGTGTGGCGGTTGACCTGAGCCACATCCCGACAGCTGTGAAAATCAAAGGCTTCTCCGGTGAAGATGCGCGTCCTGCGTTGCAGGGTGCCGACGTGGTGCTGATCTCCGCGGGTGTTGCACGTAAACCGGGTATGGATCGTTCAGACCTGTTCAACGTCAACGCGGGCATCGTGAAAAACCTGGTTCAGCAGATCGCTGAAACCTGCCCGAAAGCGTGCATCGGTGTCATCACCAACCCGGTGAACACCACCGTTGCCATCGCAGCAGAAGTACTGAAGAAAGCAGGCGTTTACGACAAGAACAAACTGTTCGGCGTAACTACGCTGGATATCATCCGCTCCAACACCTTCGTGGCTGAGCTGAAAGGCAAGCAGCCAACGGAAGTGGAAGTGCCGGTTATCGGCGGTCACTCTGGCGTGACCATCCTGCCTCTGCTGTCGCAGATCCCGGGCGTGAGCTTCACCGAGCAGGAAGTGGCTGACCTGACTAAACGCATTCAGAACGCAGGCACCGAAGTGGTGGAAGCGAAGGCGGGTGGCGGTTCTGCAACCCTGTCTATGGGTCAGGCGGCGGCACGTTTCGGCCTGTCTCTGGTTCGCGCGTTGCAGGGCGAAAAAGGCGTTGTTGAATGCGCCTATGTTGAAGGCGACGGTGAACACGCGCGCTTCTTCTCTCAGCCGCTGCTGCTGGGTAAAAACGGTGTTGAAGAGCGTAAGTCTATCGGCACGCTGAGCGCGTTTGAGCAAAACGCGATGGAAGGCATGCTGGATACGCTGAAGAAAGACATCACGCTGGGCGAAGAGTTCGTTAACAAGTGATCTTGTCCCGGTAAAAAAAACGGAGCGCTAAGCTCCGTTTTTTTATGCCCGTCAGTTAGTGGCCGGGTATTCCTGGATGGTGACCTGGATCGTCAGCTTCTTGTCATTACGCATGACTTCAACAGGGATGATGGAGCCCGGGCGAATCTCAGCCACCTGGTCCATGGTTTCCAGCGCAGAGACCGCTGGCGTACCGTTGACGGAAAGGATAACGTCGTTCACCTGGATACCTGCATTGGCCGCCGGGCCGCCAGGCGCCACTTCGTTGACCACAATCCCCTGGATCTGATCGATACCACCGCCCTGCGTATGCATCGGTGCGATTTCACGCCCACCAATACCGATGTAGCCACGGATCACGCGGCCATCGCGGATCAGCTTGTCCATGATCTTGGTCGCCAGCTGGAATGGAATGGCAAAGCCAATCCCTTCCGGTGTTTCGCCGTCGTTGCTCTTGTCGAAGGAGAGGGTGTTAATGCCCATCAGTTCGCCCAGAGAGTTCACCAGCGCACCGCCGGAGTTACCGTGGTTGATAGAGGCATCGGTTTGCAGGAAGTTCTGCCGCCCTGACGGGTTCAGGCCGATTCGACCGGTCGCGCTGATGATCCCCTGAGTGATGGTCTGGCCCAGGTTGTACGGGTTACCGATCGCCAGTACCACATCGCCGATATGCGGCGTTCGTTTGCGATTAATCGGGATAGTCGGCAGACCGCCGGTGGCGTTGATCTTCAGCACCGCCAGATCGGTCAGGCTGTCCGACCCCACCAGCAGGGCTTCAAACACGCGGCCATCCTGCAAGGCGACGATAATCTGGTCGGCATCGTTAATGACGTGTTTATTGGTGATGATGTAGCCCCGGTCATCCATGATCACACCGGAACCGAGCGTGCGGATCTCCAGCTGGTTATGAGCAGAACTGTTAAGCCCGCGGTTATAGACGTTAACCACGGCGGGGGCGGCACGGCGTACCGCCTGATTGTACGTCGCAGGCGTTTCATCCGTGCTGTCGAACTGAGGAGCCGACAGTTTGTTGAACTGGCGTAAAGATGGCATAGCCACCAGCAGCAGACCGGCAACGATCAAACCAATGACAATTGAACGAAAGAGCTTTAAAAGCATGATGCGTGTGTCGTTAAAAAAGGAACGGTTTGCAGCATAACATGAGTTATCCGGACATCACACGCAGCGGCGATGCCCGGAGTCGCAAATGGTTAACGCAGTAAAATGTAGAGGGTATCGTTGCCACGGATAATTTGCAGGGCAATGACCGCCGGTTTACTCTCCAGCACCTTACGCATTTCGGCAATAGACTGCACGCGAGTACGGTTCACGCCCACGATCACGTCGTCCTGATGCAAACCTGCCTGCGCGGCCGGGCTGCTCTTCTCAACGGTAGTGACAGAAATGCCTTTCGTGCCGTTTTTAAGCTGACCATCGCTCAGCGTAGCGCCCTGTAGAGCCGGGGAGATCTGTTCTGCGCTGGCGGAAGAGGAGGTGCTCTTGTCCAGCGTCACTTCCACGGTCAGCGGTTTGCCCTCGCGGATCAGGCCCAGCTTCACTTTAGCGCCAGGCTCCGTGGTGGCAATACGCGAACGTAATTCAGCGAAGCTGCTCAGCGGTTTATCGTTCAGGCTGACAATAACGTCACCGGATTTCACGCCCGCTTTCGCAGAGCCTGAGTTGGGCAACACTTCGCTGACAAACGCCCCGCGCTGGACGTTGAGCTTAAAGGCTTTGGCGATATCGGCGCTCATCTCCATGCCTTTGATGCCCAGCAGACCGCGCTTAACCTCGCCAAACTGAATCAGCTGTTGAGACAGAGTTTTCGCCATGTTGCTCGGAATGGCAAAACCAATCCCGATGCTGCCGCCGCCTGGCGCGAGGATAGCGGTGTTGATGCCGATCAGCTCACCGTTCAGATTAAGCAGCGCACCGCCGGAGTTGCCCCGGTTGATGGAGGCATCGGTCTGGATGAAATTTTCCAGCCCTTCGAGATTCAGGCCGCTGCGCCCCAGGGCGGAGACAATTCCGGAGGTGGCGGTCTGGCCTAAGCCGAACGGGTTACCGACCGCGACAGCAAAATCACCGACGCGCAGCTTATCGGAATCAGCAATGGCGATCTGGGTCAGGTTGCTGGGGTTTTGTACCTGTAGCAGGGCGATATCACTCTGATCGTCACCGCCGATCAGTTTGGCGTCAAACTCCCGGCCATCGTTCAGCTGAACGCTGATTTTATCGGCCTGGCTGATCACGTGGTTATTGGTCAGGATATAGCCCTTAGCCGCGTCGATAATTACCCCTGAGCCCAGACCTTCAAACGGCTGAGCCTGCTGATCCGGCGCGTCTTCGCCAAAATATTTCTTCAGCTCTTCGGGAATACGCTGGCTTTGGCGTGCCGTCCCTTCCACCTGAACGCTGACTACCGCAGGCAGGACTTTTTCAAGCATCGGCGCAAGGCTGGGAATGGCTTCTTGTCCAGGCACCTGCGAAGGCAGTGCCGCACTGACGGGGAAGGACGCCGAGAGAGATAACCCGACACTTAACGCTAAGGCGCTCAACAGCTGGTTTTTTTTCTTCATCGATGCTGACTCTCGTATCCTGGAATGAAAAAGAACGGCCCCAAAAACATCTTGATGTTATTGAATTTTCAACCGCTGAACAATGAGGTGTTTGACTAAATAATAGCTGGGGACGGGAAGAAAGGACGGGCGCATAAGGTGCGCCCGTAAAATTTATTCAGGTTGTGCGATTAATCGCGTTTTACGCCACCGCGCAGCAGGCCGGACGCGCCGTCTGAATAGTCGCGTGGCATCTGAACCGGTGCCTGATCGTTACCGGCTTCAGAATCAGCCAGACGATTGCGGAAGGGGTTGGTCTCCGCGGTCATTTCCGGCAGCAGGCTGCTGGAGCTTTTCGCCATGTGCTGGTAGAGCTGGCGATAATCTGTCGCCATGTTGTCCAGCAGCTCAGCGCTACGGGCAAAGTGGCTGACCAGCTCTTCGCGATATTCTTCCAGTTCGGCTTTGTTCTTTTCCAGTTCGTATTGCAGTGACTGCTGCTGACGCAATTTGCGGTTACCGAAACGCATGGCCACAGCACCAATGATGATGCCGACGACTAAACCGATTAGCGCATATTCCCAGGTCATGAACTTCTCCCGTTGTCTTGTTGTTCCGTAGGGTGTTGGCTCGGCTCCTGCCTGTGCCTGATTATGCCACTATAACCGCTATTTCCGCAGAAGTGGAATCCTGACGTATCATCGCGTAGTGTAGAACGGCCTTTTTTTCATCAGCCACGCGCGCTGGTGAGGTTTAACTAAAGGAATAACAACAACATCATGCAAAACCTGTCCCCTTCATCGCGTTACCAACTGGCCCTGAGCGAGGGCACACACCAGCCGGATGATGTCCAGCGTGAAGCGGTTAACCGCCTGGACACGATTTATCAGGAAATTCTGGCGAAACCCGCCGATGCGGTGCAGAGCAGTGGGCTGAAGGCGGCATTCGGCCGTTTACTGGGCAAAAAAGAGCCCACGGTAAACGCACCGGTTCGTGGATTATATATGTGGGGTGGCGTTGGGCGGGGTAAGACCTGGCTGATGGACATGTTCTACCAGAGCCTGCCCGGCACGCGTAAGCAGCGTCTGCACTTTCACCGTTTTATGCTGCGGGTCCATGAAGAGCTGACGGCGCTCCAGGGCGAAACCGACCCGCTGGAGATTGTGGCCGATCGCTTCAAGGCGGAAACGGACGTGCTCTGCTTCGACGAGTTCTTTGTTTCCGATATTACGGATGCCATGCTGCTGGGGGGCCTCATGAAAGCGCTGTTTGCGCGTGGGATCACCCTGGTGGCGACCTCAAATATCCCGCCGGATGAGCTTTATCGCAATGGTCTTCAGCGGGCGCGTTTCCTGCCAGCCATAGATGCCATTAAACAGCACTGCGACATCATGAATGTCGATGCCGGCGTCGATTATCGTCTGCGCACATTAACGCAGGCGCACCTGTGGCTTTCACCGCTGAACGCCGACACAGCCAGCGAGATGGATAAACTGTGGCTGGCGCTGGCAGGGGCGCCGCGGGATAAGGCGCCAGCGCTGGAGATTAATCATCGCCCGTTGTCGACGCTTGGCGTAGAGAACCAGACGCTGGCCGTCTCGTTTGCAACGCTCTGCGTGGACGCCCGCAGCCAGCATGACTACATTGCGCTTTCACGTCTGTTCCATACCGTTATGTTGTGGGATGTGCCCGTTATGCCCCCACTCATGGAGAGCGAAGCGCGCCGCTTCATCGCGCTGGTAGATGAGTTTTACGAGCGCCACGTTAAGCTGGTGGTCAGCGCCGAGGTGCCTTTATATGAGATCTATCAGGGCGAGCGCCTGAAGTTTGAGTTCCAGCGCTGCCTGTCGCGCCTGCAAGAGATGCAGAGCGAAGAGTACCTCAAGCGTGAGCATATGCCGTAATAAATGCGCCCCTCTCCCCGTGGGAGAGGGGCTGGGGGTGAGGGCACCAGACCGCACAGTACGCAACCCCGAAAAACCCATTCCAAATCACATTTAAGGGTCGATCTTTGACCTCAACTTCTCTATAATCTTGCGACCCCACGTTACGAGAAGGTTTTTTTCCCGAAACTTTCTATGTGTCGGCATGTGCTATTCGAAGGGGTAGGTTTGCCGGACTTTGTCGTGTGAACCTCAACTGACTAAACGTTTGGGTGTTCACCAACGTGTAACTTATTATTTGGGTAAGCTTTTAATGAAAACTTTTACAGCTAAACCAGAAACCGTACAGCGCGACTGGTATGTTGTTGACGCGACCGGTAAAACTCTGGGCCGTCTGGCTACTGAACTGGCTCGTCGCCTGCGCGGTAAGCATAAAGCGGAATACACTCCGCACGTTGATACCGGTGATTACATCATCGTTCTGAACGCTGACAAAGTTGCTGTTACCGGCAACAAGCGTACTGACAAAATGTACTACCACCACACCGGCCACATCGGTGGTATCAAAGAAGCGACCTTTGAAGAGATGATTGCCCGCCGTCCTGAGCGTGTGATTGAAATCGCGGTTAAAGGCATGCTGCCAAAAGGCCCGCTGGGTCGTGCTATGTTCCGTAAACTGAAAGTTTACGCAGGCAACGAGCACAACCACGCGGCACAGCAACCGCAAGTTCTTGACATCTAATCGGGATTATAGGCAATGGCTGAAAATCAATACTACGGCACTGGTCGCCGCAAAAGTTCCGCAGCTCGCGTTTTCATCAAACCGGGCAGTGGTAAAATCGTAATCAACCAGCGTTCTCTGGAACAATACTTCGGTCGCGAAACTGCCCGCATGGTAGTTCGCCAGCCGCTGGAACTGGTTGATATGGTAGAAAAACTGGATCTGTACATCACCGTTAAAGGTGGTGGTATCTCCGGTCAGGCAGGTGCGATCCGTCACGGTATCACCCGCGCTCTGATGGAGTACGACGAATCCCTGCGTTCTGAACTGCGTAAAGCTGGCTTCGTTACTCGTGACGCGCGTCAGGTTGAACGTAAGAAAGTGGGTCTGCGTAAAGCACGTCGTCGTCCACAGTTCTCCAAACGTTAATCCATTCTGCTTACGCAGAACGATTGGCGAAAAACCCGCTTCGGCGGGTTTTTTTATGGATAATACGCAGGTTATCCACAGTAACATTTCATATATCTTCTCTTTTTCCACATTTCCGGAATCCCCTCACCACAAAGCCATCAAAATCTGGTAAACTATCATCCAATTTTCTGCCCAAATATCGGTGAATACTCGATTTTTGTTCGATTCTTGAACAATGTGTCTTCTCTGGGATGGGCGATACATCATCTGGCTGGCCCCGTTGGGCTGGTAGCAGTAAAAATTCTGAATATACCTGGAGGTTTTCATGGCTGTCGCTGCCAACAAACGTTCGGTAATGACGCTGTTTTCTGGTCCTACTGACATTTATAGCCATCAGGTTCGTATCGTGCTGGCCGAGAAGGGTGTCAGTTTTGAGATCGAGCATGTGGAAAAGGATAACCCGCCTCAGGATCTGATCGATCTCAACCCGAGCCAAAGCGTACCGACGCTGGTGGATCGCGAGCTGACCCTGTGGGAATCCCGTATCATTATGGAATACCTGGATGAGCGTTTCCCGCATCCGCCGCTGATGCCTGTTTATCCTGTTGCGCGTGGTGAAAGCCGCCTGTACATGCAGCGTATCGAGAAAGACTGGTACTCGCTGATGAACGTTATTGTCAACGGTTCCTCTTCTGAAGCGGATGCTGCACGTAAACAGCTGCGTGAAGAGCTGCTGGCGATTGCGCCGGTATTTGGTCAAAAGCCTTTCTTCCTGAGCGACGAATTCAGCCTGGTAGATTGCTACCTGGCTCCGCTGCTGTGGCGTCTGCCAACCCTGGGCGTAGAGTTCAGCGGTCCTGGCGCGAAAGAGCTGAAAGGCTACATGACTCGCGTCTTTGAACGCGACTCTTTCCTGGCATCCTTAACTGAACCGGAACGTGAAATGCGTCTCGGCCGAGGCTAATGACTGTGGAAATGTCACAACTTTCACCACGCCGTCCGTATCTGCTGCGCGCCTTCTATGAATGGCTGCTGGATAACCAGCTCACGCCGCACCTGGTTGTGGATGTGACGTTGCCGGGCGTGCTGGTTCCAATGGAATACGCGCGCGACGGACAGATTGTACTGAATATTGCGCCACGCGCAGTGGGTAACCTGGAGCTGGCGAACGACGAAGTGCGCTTTAATGCGCGCTTCGGCGGCGTGCCGCGTCAGGTTTCCGTGCCGCTGGCAGCTGTGCTGGCTATCTACGCCCGTGAAAACGGTGCGGGCACAATGTTTGAGCCGGAAGCAGCTTATGATGAAGAGGTTGCGAGCCTGAACGATGAAGAGGGCGGCGTTGGGACCGAGAGCGAAACGGTGATGTCTGTGATTGATGGTGATAAGCCCGATCGCGAAGATGATAACGATCCTGATGACGATCCGCCGCCGCGCGGAGGACGTCCGGCATTACGCGTTGTAAAATAACGCTAACTCAATTTTAATCTTAACGGTCAGGTTTATGCCTGGCCGTTTTTTTTGGAGAAAATTATATATTTTTTAAATTGATCGAAAAATAAGAATATGAGACTGCATTTTTCGTTTTTTTTTATCTCGAGAAGAATGGTTACAATAATAAACGCAATGAATAATTTAAGCGGGTAGCCTTGCGTAATACCCGATTTAATAATTCATGATTATTATATCAGAGAAACTAAAAGTATAAATTAAATTTGCTAAATTGCATATATTTATAAAAATAATATTATAAAGTTCCCCAGTGACAGCTCATATTGCAAAAATAGTTTTGTACCTGATGGAAACCTATTTTTAATTATCATATGTTAAGGATTAACGAATGAAAAAAGTTCTTATTGCCACCGCACTGTCTCTTTGCGTCGCTTCCGCATTTGCTGCTGATACCGCAGTATTGCAGGTAAAAGGTAAGCTGACAAATGCTGCCTGTACTCCAGAATTAAGTAAAGGTGGCGTAGTAGATTACGGTACTATTCACCTTGGTTCATTGTCTGCCAGCGCAGTAAACCAGTTAGGTCAGAATAATATCGATCTAACCATCACTTGTTCTGCTGCGACGAAAGTTTCGTGGACTATGGTTGACGATCGTGCAGAGACGAATGCGGGTTTAACCGTTAATAACGCAATGTTTACCGGTGCAAGCCTATCCAATTCTAGTCAGACCTACGGTGTAGGTAAAACAACGGGCGGCGTGAACATCGGCAGCTATGCAATGTTTGTTAAGGTTGATAGCGTAACCGCTGACGGGGCGACAGTTGATCCTATTTACACTCAGAATGGTGATACCTCCAAGTGGACCACGAGCACGAATGGTTCTAGTCAGGCTCAAAACATCCGTGAGTTTACTGTTGCAAAATCTGGCGAAAAAGTTCCATTGGCATTCCTGAGTGCAACATTCCCGCTGGTGACATCACTGGCTATTCAGGATACTACCACGCTGGCCATTACCGACGATACCACACTTGATGGTCAGCTGACTATCAGCCTGAAATATTTATAATATTTTAAAAGTTATAATATTTTAAAATCGGTATATTAATTAAAAAGGGAATAAACATATCTTGTTTATTCCTTTCTAACTACACGTGAACATGGAATGTTGTGTTGTGGATTAAAGGAGTGATAATTATGTCTTGTTTAAAGAAAACCTTACTGAAGTCCGTTATTGCTGCCGCTCTGTTTTCAGCTCAATTCTCGACGTATGCAGCAGGAATGGTTCCTGAAACCAGTTTACTGGTAATTGATGAGGCAACGCACAGCGGTACGATCAACGTCAAAAATACGGACAGCTTTCCGGCTCTGTTATATACCAATGTCCTTGATTTACCGGACGATCAGGGTTTAAAACTGATTTCCACCCAACCAGTGGTACGTCTGGAGCCTGGCCAGACCCAGCAGCTTCGTTTTATTTTACAAAATAAAGAACCGCTGGAGGCTGAGCACTATAAACGTGTGACGTTCGAGGGTATTCCGCCGAAAAGCGATAACAAGAACATTAAGATCGGATTTAATCTTCGTCAGGATTTGCCTGTGCTTATCCGTCCGGCGAAACTGGCGGTTGTTACCGATGCATGGAAGTACCTGGAATGGAACGCAACGGGTACAACGCTTACGGTGAAAAACCCCAGCAAATACGTTGTGCGTTTGGCACAAAACGTTATGACTCAGCCATCTGGCACCGCAGGCACGCTGCCTAAAACGTATATTTTACCAGGCCAAAGTATGACCGCAACGCTGAAGAAAACGGTGAGCGGCGATAATAAAGTGAAATTTTTCCCGGCCAGTCGCTACGGTGTGGAAGTACCGAGCTTTGTTTCAGAATTAAATAAATAACACTCAATAGGGATATGACGGTGTGTAAAAAAAGCCGCCTTGCACTTTGTGTCCGCGCTATTCTTTGCGGCACATTACCTCTGGTAGTCCTCGCGTCACCCTCTTTGTATGCGAGGGAAGTGACGTTTGATACGGGCATTATTCAGTCACGTGGATTAAGCCCCGATTTAAACCATTACTTTGCACAAGCGCCACGATTCTTACCCGGCACACACTCTGTACAGGTTAAAGTGAATGGGAAAGATCGCGGTACTGCCGCTGCACGTTTTAATGAAGACGGCGAGCTCTGTATTGATAAAGATTTTCTGGATTTTGCCGGGATTATGCCTGTCCCGCTCAAGGCTGGCGAAGCGTGCCATGATATCCGCAGCGATTATGCGCAGGCGGTTGTCAACGCATTACCAAACCAGGACACGGTAGAGCTTTATTTACCCCAGGAGGCAATTAACAGTTTAACCTCCAATATTAAACACTTTCAGCAAGGTGGCACGGCGGGGTTACTGAACTACTCATTATTCAGTACCCGTAACGAATATGGCGACAGCGATAGCAGCCGCTATTCGCAGGCTAGCCTGGAGGCTGGCTTTAATACGATGGACTGGTCTGTACGCAGCCGTTATATCCTGACGGATGATGATGGCGATAAAAATGCGGAAAGCATTTACACCTACGCGGAGCATGTATTTGTTCCCCAGCGCCTGACCATGCAGGTGGGTGAAATTAACGCCATGTCCGGTGTATTAAGCGGCGTGCCGATTACGGGGGTGCAGCTCATGCCCACCAACGGCCTGGAAAGGGACGGGACTGGCGTAAGCGTATCGGGTATCGCCCGTTCCTCGCAGGCGCGCGTTGAGGTGCGCCAGAGTGGTCGTCTCGTCTACAGTACGTTAGTGCCGGCGGGTCCGTTTACCCTGGACGATGTGCCAGTTGTCAGAAATAACGTCGATCTCGACGTGACTGTCGTGGAATCAGATGGCTCTTCAAGCCACTTCATTGTGCCTGCTTCCGCAGTCAGAACCCGCAAGCTGGGGCGTCCGCAGGGATTGACAATGTCTGTGGGCCAGGTACGGAGTATTGACAGCGATTATAGCGATCCGCTGGTCGCGAACGTCTCTGACGGCTGGCGTATCACACCATGGATGAACGTACTGGCATCCGGCGCAGTGGCAGAAAAGTATCAGGCTGCGGGCGGCAGCGCGGAGTTTATGCTCTCTGATATATGGGGCATCACGACTACCGCTGCGGCAAGTAAAGAGCAGTTTGGCGACAGTAATAGCGGGCTCAAAACCGAGCTGCAAAGCGATTTAACGCTGGGTGAACACGTGAGCCTTTCCGCCAGCGCAACGCATTTTAGCAGCGGTTACCGCGAGCTTGCCGATGCGCTGGATGATGAATTTCAGCCTAATGATAATACTTACAGCGGCAACGTAAGTTTTGCGACAGGGATTGCGGGTACGTTTAGCGCAGGGTTTAACTACAACCAGAGCGCAAACTACGAGGACAGCCGCTACCTGCTGCTGTCGTGGGGTAAAACCTTTAAATATGCCAGCATCACCGTGAACTGGCAGAGCGCCGTCGGAAATACTGATGACGAGCAGGATGACGATATGCTCTACGTCAACCTGAGCATTCCACTCGGCGGCTCGCAAAGCCTGAGCAGCTATATGCGCAAGCAGGGTGACAGAACCACCTATGGTGTCGCGAACAGCGGCGCCATTGGCGATAACACCAATTATTATATCTCTGCGGATCGTGATAACGATGACAATGAGAATAGCTTTAACGGCAATATCAACACTAACCTGCACTATACCCAGTTGAGCGTTGGTGGGGGCAGCAGCGGTAGTAACCAGCGCAACTATAGCGCAACGCTGACGGGCGGTATTGCAATGCATAAAGATGGTGTGACCTTCTCGCCGTACGCTATTAAAGATACGTTCGCCATCGCTAAGCTGAACGAGCCGAAGAGTGGTGTAGAGATTTCAACGCCGCAGGGCACCATCTGGACCGACCATTGGGGACAGGCTGTGGTACCGGGGCTGAATGAGTGGCGTAACTCCCGTATTGAAATTGATGCCAATAAGCTTCCGCCAAGCATGACGCTGGCGAACGGCATTAAATACGTTGCGGCAGGGCATGCTTCCGTCAGTGAAGTCAGCTTTAAAATTCTGAATAGCCGTCGCGTGATGCTGCGGGTGAAGAGAGCGGATGGTACACCACTGGCGAAGGGGTTATCCATTGTTGATGAGAAGGGCAATTATATCGTCACCAGCGTGGATGACGGCCATGTGTTTATCAATGATGCCGATCAGCTGAAAGGGCTGTATGCCATGGATGACAATAACAATCGGCTTTGTCAGATTCACTATACCTTAAGTGATAAAAAAGATGACGAAGCGTTCTATGAGGAAGTAAACGGAGTATGCCAATGAAGACTCAGCGCGTAATCAAAGTAGCGACGTTTCTGGCGTTTTGTTTACCCGGTTTGACGCTTGCCGAAGATTGTCAGATCACGCTTTCTCAGCCCATTGTAGATTATAAACAGCTCAAGCGTGACGATATTGTTACGTCTCAGCAAAGCTGGCATAAATTGCCGGAACGGGAAGTTACCGTGAATGTGTTTTGTCCAGACAAACAGAAGCTGGCAGTGCTTTTACAGGGTAATGCTGGAGAGAAAGGTCGCTTCCGTTTTGGTCAGAATGGCGGTGTCGCAGTTAAAATTGATGATATGAATGTTGATGGCAAAAGCTATACCGTGGGTAAAACGGTTGATCAGCTTAACTTTACGCCGGAAAGCGGGTCGCCTTCGCCATTCTATTTAAGAAATGATGAAGCCGTCGTCGCGGTTGAAAATAACCAGGCCGTTACGGGCCAGCAGATGACATTTACAGCTACGATATTCCCTGTGCTTAATGAAAGTGCATTCAGTAATAATGCCGATCAAACAACGCTGGAAAGCGATTTAAGCTGGAAAATATTGCAAAATAATCCATAGGCAATGTGGTGATGATATCGTAATAACGTTATCTTTAAGCGTTGCAGGATTGTTTTATCACGAATGGTACGCCATTCAATTAGTAAGTGCGGAATATACAACCCATTCTTTACATGAATAAAAGATTGGGTTGGGTTTCCGTGAATCAATAATGTTAAGGATCAACAAATGAAAAAAGTTCTTCTCGCTACCGCGTTGTCTCTTTGTGTCGCTTCCGCATTTGCTGCTGATACCGCAGTATTGCAGGTAAAAGGTAAGCTGACAAATGCCGCTTGTACTCCTCAGTTAAGTAACGGCGGTGTCGTAGATTATGGCACTATCCATTTGGGTGAGCTCTCTGCAACAGCTGTTAACCAGTTAGGTGACAAAGATATTAACCTGACGATTACATGCGGTGCGCCTACTCAGGTTGGTTGGGTTGTGAATGACGATCGCGAGTCAAGTAAGGCTGGTATTAATGTCGATTTCAACGGCACAATGCAAAACATTTCTTACTATCAGTATGGCGTAGGTAAAACCACAGGTGGTGTGAATATTGGTAACTATATGCTTTTCATCAAAAATAAGAAAGTCACCATTGATGGGCAAGAGGGCGACGAAATTTTTTCAAACGTCGACTGGAATGGCTCTAAATGGGAATCAGGCGGTGCGGTTCGCAGCGACGGTATCTCCATTATCAGTGCCGCAACCACAGGCACAACGACCCCTGTTGCATTTACCACTGCGGTTTTCCCACTGGTTACCTCTCTGGCTATTCAGGGGACCGATACGCTGGCGATTACTGACGATACATCTTTAGATGGTCAGGCAACAATTACCCTGAAATACCTTTAAGTTATTTGGGTATTAATATCCCGCTCTGTCGTTGTGTAAGGCTATATTAGCATTTACGCTTACAGCGGATTATTTAGGTTTGAATATGTAGAGGGAGTAACTTCCCTCTTTGTTTAGAAAATTCTGTTTTTAATAGCGAGAGTAGCCCACTTTATTAAAAGCAGAAAGAACATTTACATTAACGTTAAGAATTAACAAATGAAAAAAGTTGTATTGGCTTCTATGCTTGTCATGTTTGTATCTTCTGCCTTTGCCGCAGACACCGCCGTACTGAAAGTTACAGGCGTTCTGACAAATAGCAGTTGCACCCCTGAAATCAGCGGCGGTGGCGTGGTAGATTACGGTACGATCCACCTGTCAGCCCTGAACACCACTGCTATTAACCAGCTGGGCCAGAAAGATTTCTCTCTTTCTATTACCTGCCCTGCGCTGACCAAAGCGGGCTTTAGCGTTTCTGACGATCGTACTGGTACTGCGCCAAACATTATGGTTAAAGATGGTGCGGGTAACGGTAACGATATTATTCAGCCGCTCAATATGTTTGGTCTGAATAAGACCGCAGGAAACGTTAACATCGGTAACTACACCATTTTCGTGAAAAACGACACGATTACTGCTGATGGTGCCACTGTTGGGGCGATCTACAGCGCAGACAACGGCACCAGCTGGTCTGATAACGGCACACTGATGGTTAATGACGGTAGCCAGATTGTATCCGTTGCTACAGTTGGCAGCACCGCGCCAGTTGCGTTTAAAAACCTGGTCATTCCGATGGCGGTTTCTGCTGCGATTCAGGATACCAATACGCTGGCTATTACTGATGATACCAACATGGATGGTCAGGCAACGTTTACCATCAAGTATCTGTAATATTCAGAAACTGGCAGAATATAATAATAACGCCCGGCATTGCCGGGCGTTATTATTTACACTTCGAGGAAGTTCATGATCCCCTCAGCCGCTTTACGGCCTTCGGCAATCGCCGTGACCACCAGGTCAGAGCCACGAACGATGTCGCCACCGGCGAAGATTTTCGGGTTGCTGGTCTGGAACGCGTTGTCGCTGCCTTCTGGCGCAATGATGCGGCCCTGAGAGTCCAGCTCTACGCTGTGCTTCGCCAGCCACTCCATGCTGTGAGGACGGAAACCAAACGCCATCACCACGGCATCAGCCGGGATCACGTGTTCAGAACCGGCCACGATCTCCGCGCGACGACGGCCTTTCGCATCTGGCGCACCCATCTCCGTGCGCGCCATCTTCACGCCGCTCACTTTACCGTTGGCATTCACTTCAATACCCAGAGGCTGAATGTTGAACTGGAACTCGACGCCCTCTTCACGCGCGTTTTTCACTTCGCGTTTAGAACCCGGCATGTTCTCTTCGTCACGACGGTAGGCACAGATGACATGCGCCGCATTCTGACGAATGGAGGTACGCACGCAGTCCATCGCGGTATCACCGCCGCCCAGCACCACCACGCGTTTGCCTTCCATGCTGACGAACGGCTCATCGGCGGTTTCGCCGTAACCCATAATCTGCTTGGTGTTGGCAATCAGGAACGGCAGCGCGTCATAAACGCCCGGCGCGTCTTCGTTTTCCAGACCACCGCGCATGGACTGATAGGTTCCCACGCCCAGGAACACGGCGTCGTAATCCTTCAGCAGGTCGTCGAGCTGTACGTCGCGGCCCACTTCGGTGTTGAGTTTGAATTCAATGCCCATGCCGGTGAAGATTTCGCGGCGGCGGGTCATGACCTCTTTCTCCAGCTTGAAGGCCGGGATACCGAAGGTCAGCAGGCCGCCAATCTCTGGGTGGCGATCGAAGACCACCGCCTTCACGCCGTTACGGGTCAGCACGTCCGCACAGGCCAGGCCTGCCGGGCCCGCGCCGATAATCGCCACGCGCTTGTCGGTTTGACGCACACCGGTCATATCCGGACGCCAGCCCATCTCGAACGCTTTATCGTTGATATAGCGTTCGATGTTGCCGATGGTCACCGCGCCAAACTCGTCGTTCAGCGTACAGGAGCCTTCACACAGACGATCCTGAGGGCACACGCGGCCGCACACTTCCGGCAGGGTGTTGGTCTGATGAGACAGCTCGGCGGCTTCAAAAATACGCCCTTCGTTGGCCAGCTTCAGCCAGTTCGGGATGTAGTTATGGACCGGACACTTCCATTCGCAGTAAGGGTTACCGCAGGACAGGCAGCGGTCTGCCTGTGCTTTGGCCTGGCCTTCTGAAAACGGCTCGTAGATTTCAACAAATTCAATTTTACGGATCTTCAGCGGTTTCTTTGGCGGATCAACACGCTGAAGGTCGATAAACTGGTAAACGTTCTGGCTCATCTGAATTCCTTACTGCGCCTGCACGCGCAGCTCTGCTGCGCTACGACTACGGTGACCCAACAGGGCTTTAACATCGCTGGACTTCGGCTTAACCAGCGCGAATTTCGCAGAGAACGCCGGCCAGTTGGCCAGGATCTCTTCGCCGCGCGAAGAACCGGTATGCTGCACGTGTTCGGTAATTAAGCCGCGCAGGTGTTCTTCGTGGATGGCCAGAGTATCAACGTCCAGCACTTCCACCAGCTCAGGGTTCACGCGTTTGCGGAACTCACCGTCTTCATCCAGGACGTAGGCAAAACCGCCCGTCATGCCCGCGCCAAAGTTCACGCCGGTTTTACCCAGGACGCACACAATTCCGCCCGTCATGTATTCACAGCCGTTATCGCCGATGCCTTCCACCACGGTGATGGCGCCGGAGTTACGCACCGCAAAACGCTCGCCCGCACGGCCCGCGGCAAACAGACGACCGCCGGTTGCACCGTACAGACAGGTATTGCCGATGATGCTTGCTTCATGGCTGCGGAAGGCTGAACCAACCGGAGGACGCACCGCCAGCAGACCGCCCGCCATGCCCTTTCCGACGTAGTCGTTGGCATCACCGGTCAGGTATAACTCAACGCCACCCGCGTTCCACACGCCGAAGCTCTGACCCGCGGTACCGCTGAAATGCGCGGTAATGGGATCCGACGCCAGACCCTGATCACCGTGCGTTTGCGCGATGTAACCGGAGAGAGACGCACCCACGGAACGGTCGGTGTTGCGGATATCAAACCAGAACGTTTTGCTCTGCTTCTCGTCCACGTAAGGCTTCGCCTGTTGCAGCAGCTGCGCGTTCAGCACGCCGTTGTCGAACGGCGGGTTGTTCTCGGTACAGTAAACCGCTTTGCCAGGATGCGGCTGAGCGGTTTCCAGCAGCTTGGACAGCTCCAGCTTCTGCTGCTTGGCCGTGAAGCCCTCAAGCTCTTTCAGCAGGTCGGTACGGCCAATCAGATCCACCAGACGCTTCACGCCCAGCTGCGCCATCAGCTCGCGGGTTTCACGGGCGATGAAGTCAAAGTAGTTAGTCACTTTGAACGGCAGGCCGTGATAGTGGTTCTTACGCAGCTTTTCGTCCTGGGTAGCAACGCCCGTTGCACAGTTGTTCAGGTGGCAAATACGCAGGTATTTACAGCCGAGCGCAACCATTGGGCCGGTACCAAAGCCGAAGCTTTCCGCTCCCAGAATCGCCGCTTTGATGATGTCGAGGCCGGTTTTCAGCCCACCGTCCACCTGCAAACGGATCTTGTGACGCAGGCCGTTAGCGACCAGCGCCTGCTGGGTTTCCACCAGGCCGAGCTCCCACGGACAGCCCGCATATTTCACGGAGGAGAGCGGGCTTGCGCCGGTGCCGCCGTCGTAACCGGCGATGGTGATCAGATCCGCATAGGCTTTCGCCACGCCGGTGGCAATGGTGCCAACGCCCGGTTCGGAAACCAGCTTCACGGAGATCATCGCTTTCGGGTTGACCTGTTTCAGGTCGAAAATCAGCTGCGCCAGATCCTCGATAGAGTAAATATCGTGGTGCGGCGGCGGGGAGATCAGCGTCACGCCTGGCACCGAGTAGCGAAGCTTAGCGATGTACGGGGTGACTTTATCACCCGGCAGTTGACCGCCTTCACCCGGTTTTGCCCCCTGAGCGACCTTAATCTGGATCACGTCGGCGTTAACCAGGTACGCAGGCGTTACGCCAAAGCGACCGGACGCCACCTGCTTGATACGGGACACTTTGTTGGTGCCGTAGCGGGCCGGATCTTCACCGCCTTCGCCGGAGTTGGAGTTGCCGCCGATGCTGTTCATGGCTTCCGCCAGCGCTTCGTGGGCTTCCGGGCTCAGCGCGCCGATGGACATCGCCGCGGTATCGAAGCGTTTGAACAGCTCAGACGCGGGTTCAACCTCGTCAATGCTGACCGCTTCCTCACCCGGATTGAGGGCAATGAGATCGCGCAGCGTCGCCGCGGGACGGTTGTTCACCAGCTCAGCATACTGCTGATAATCGCTGTACTCGCCGCTCTGCACCGCCTGTTGCAGCGTGCGCACTACGTCCGGGTTATAAGCGTGATACTCACCCCCGTGGACATATTTCAGCAGGCCGCCCTGTTCCAGCGGCTTACGTGCCAGCCAGGCGCGTTTCGACAGGTTCACCAGATCCTGCTGGAAGTCAGCAAAACCGGCGCCACCGATACGGCTGACCACGCCCTGGAAGCAGAGGTTGGCGACCTCGTTATGCAGGCCGACCGCTTCAAATAGCTTCGAGCAGCGGTAAGAGGCGATGGTCGAGATGCCCATTTTGGACATGATCTTGTACAGACCTTTGTTGATGCCGTTACGGTAGTTCAGCATCACAGCACGGTAGTCTTTATCGATCGCGCGGGTATCTACCAGGCGTGCCAGCGTTTCGTAGGCCAGGTACGGATAAATCGCCGTGGCGCCAAAGCCTAACAGCACCGCAAAGTGGTGCGGGTCGCGCGCGCTCGCGGTTTCAACGATGATGTTGGCATCGCAGCGTAGGCTCTTGTCCACCAGACGCGTCTGGATAGCCCCCACCGCCATGGGGGCAGGCACCGGCAGACGGTTTTTCGCGATGTTGCGGTCAGACAGCACCAGCAGAACGGTGCCGTTACGTACCATCTGCTCGGCTTTGTCGCACAGCGCGTTCACCGTCTCTTCGAGGCTCGTTTCGGTCACGTCGAAGGTGATATCGAGCGTGTCGGCGCGATAGTGCTCCTCGGTCATGGTGGTGAGCTGTTTGAAATCGGAGTACAACAGGATCGGTGATTTAAAGGTCAGACGGTGCGCCTGGCCTTCGGCTTCACAGAATACGTTCATCTCACGGCCGATGCTGGTGGCCAGCGACATGACGTGGGCTTCGCGCAGCGGGTCTATTGGCGGGTTAGTGACCTGCGCAAACTGCTGACGGAAATAGTCGTAAATAATGCGTGGCTGGCTGGAAAGCACGGCAAACGGGGTATCGTCACCCATTGAGCCGACCGCTTCCTGGCCGTTTTCGCCGAGCACGCGAATAACCGAGTCCAGTTCTTCCGCGCTGTAGTTAAACTGCTTCTGGAAGCTCGCGAGGGTGTCATCGTCCAGCTCGCGGCTGCCCACTTCTTCGTCCGACAGATCTTCAAACGGCACCAGACGACGCACGTTTTTCTCCATCCACTCTTTGTACGGATGGCGGCTCTTCAGATCGTTGTCGGTTTCGGCGGAATGCAGAATACGCCCACCGCGGGTGTCGATCACCATCAGCTCGCCCGGACCGACGCGGCCTTTTTCGACCACTTCGTCAGGCTGGTAATCCCAGATCCCGACTTCAGAGGCGCAGGTGATGAGCTTGTCTTTAGTAATAACGTAGCGCGCCGGACGCAGACCGTTACGGTCCAGGTTACAGGCGGCAAAACGACCGTCGGACATCACGATGCCCGCCGGGCCGTCCCACGGCTCCATGTGCATGGAGTTAAAGTCGAAGAACGCGCGCAGCTCAGGGTCCATATCCGGGTTGTTCTGCCAGGCCGGTGGCACGAGCAGACGCATGGCGCGCACGATATCCATCCCGCCCGCCAGCAGCAGCTCCAGCATGTTATCCATGGAGCTGGAGTCCGAGCCGGTTTCGTTGACGAATGGTGCGGCATCGTGCAGGTCCGGGATCAGCGGGGTCTGGAACTTATAGGTACGGGCGCGGGCCCACTGGCGGTTGCCGGTAATGGTGTTGATCTCACCGTTGTGCGCCAGGTAGCGGAACGGCTGAGCCAGCGGCCAGCGTGGAACGGTGTTGGTGGAGAAGCGCTGGTGGAACAGGCAAATGGCCGATTCCAGACGCAGGTCCGCCAGGTCCAGGTAGAAGCGCGGCAGGTCAGCCGGCATACACAGACCTTTATAGATGTTCACCAGGTTAGAGAGGCTACAGACGTAGAACTCTTTATCGTCCTGAAGACGTTTTTCAATGCGGCGGCGTGCGATAAACAGACGGCGTTCCATATCACGCGGACGCCAGCCCGCAGGCGCGTTGACGAAAATCTGTTCAATACGAGGCAGCGAGGAGAGGGCGATTTCACCGAGCACCCCTTCGTTGGTTGGCACATCGCGCCAGCCGACAATCGACAGGGTTTCACGCTGAAGTTCTTCTTCAACGATGCGGCGTGACGCGGCAGCTTTTTCTGGATCCTGATTCAGGAACAGCATACCGACAGCGTAGTTTTTGGCTAAACGCCAGCCGCGCTCTTCCGCCACGATGCGGAAGAAACGATCCGGTTTTTGCAGCAGCAGGCCGCAACCGTCGCCGGTTTTACCATCGGCAAGGATGGCGCCACGGTGCTGCATACGGGCCAGTGCGTGAATAGCAGTACGCACTACCTTGTGGCTAGGTTCGCCTTCTATGTGGGCGATCAGGCCGAAACCACAGTTATCCTTCTCAAGGGATTTATCGTACAACATATCAGTGAACCTCCCCAGGCTCGTCGGGCTTCCCACTGAACTTTACCGTGGCGCACAGGCGCAGAAAGAGCATGGCGACGGGGTTAGCGTTTCATACGCGGACCTCGCATTCGCCCTCTTTTTCATCCTTTTGCGCAGGTAAACAAGTTTGAGGACTTGCTTCAGAGGGAATCTCAATTACTGCATAAATATGATGAGCAGGCCGCTCATCCAGAAAGCTTCCAGCGGATTTCCAACTTATCGGGAATTGGTACACAGGTCAAATGGCAATCTTATTTATACAAAAATGTGCTAAAGCGTTATTATCTAATTGTTTTTATTGTGTATTTAACTATTTTTACAACCGCTTAAAGCACCGGGCAGGTGCAGGGGAGTGTGATCTGACTCACTATATGAAAGCGGTATTATCGATGCAGCGTGCTGAAATGCAGATTTATAGCAGAATATTAATCTGGTGTTGCATTCAATGCCGCATAAAATCACTGTTTTTCAGTCCTGGCGCTATAAATGAAAAAAACCATCAGAACATAAGGAAAAGTAATTACGTTCAGGGTGAATGAAATGTCGGTAATCGTGATTATTTATTCAAATAGATAAAAGCCGTCCAGGGCGATTGATCCAGGTCATCGCCGACAGAGGCTAAAAATGGCAGGCTTGTCCCCTTTCTTCGGGACGGTCTATCAGATTATGCAGTTACAGAAATTAGTCAATATGTTTGGTGGGGATCTTTTGCAGCGCTACGGACAAAAGGTTCATAAACTGACGCTGCACGGCGGCTTTAGCTGCCCGAACCGCGATGGCACCATCGGGCGTGGTGGCTGCACCTTCTGTAACGTGGCCTCGTTTGCTGACGAGGCCCAGCAGCATAAATCTATCGCTGAACAGCTCGCCCATCAGGCGAGTCTGGTGAACCGCGCGAAGCAGTATCTGGCCTATTTCCAGGCCTATACCAGCACGTGGGCGGAGGTGCAGGTGCTGCGCTCGATGTATCAGCAGGCGGTTGCTCAAGCGAACATTGTCGGGCTGTGCGTGGGGACGCGTCCGGACTGCGTGCCGGACGCCGTGCTGGATTTACTTAGCGAGTACAAAGAGAAGGGCTACGAGATCTGGCTGGAGCTGGGCTTGCAGACCGCGCATGACAAAACCCTGCACCGTATCAATCGCGGGCATGATTTCGCCTGCTATCAGCGCACCACGCGTCTCGCCCGCGAGCGTGGATTAAAAGTCTGCTCGCATCTGATTGTCGGCTTGCCGGGAGAAGGGCAGCAGCACGGGCTGGAAACGCTGGAAAAAGTCGTTGAGACCGGCGTGGATGGCATTAAGCTGCATCCGCTGCATATCGTGAAGGGCAGCATAATGGCGAAAGCCTGGGAAGCGGGGCGGTTATGTGGTATCGAACTCGACGACTATACGGTGACTGCGGGGGAAATGATTCGCCATACGCCGCCGGAGATTGTTTACCACCGCATCTCGGCAAGCGCCCGCCGTCCAACGCTTCTGGCACCGCTATGGTGTGAGAACCGCTGGACGGGGATGCTGGAAATCAACCGCTATCTACAGGAGAACGGCGTACAGGGGTCGGCGCTTGGCCGCCCGTGGGTTCCCCCGCTACCGGCGACGGCCGCCTAGCAGACTTCCCAGCATGCCGCGTACTATCTGGTTGGTAATCTGACGCGTCGCGCTTTTTGCCATGGTCTGAACCACGCCATCGCGTTTGCCGCCGCGTGGCCCGGTGCTGCCGAACAGAATATCTTTCAGCCCGCCGAGAATGCCGTCGTCCACGGCAACAGATTGCCCTTTTGCGGCAGGCGCATCCTGCGATTCGGCAGTCGCCTGCACCCCTTTTTGCAGCATCTCGAACGCCGATTCGCGATCCACCTCGTCTTCATACTTTCCGTACACCGGGGAGTGGTTAATCAGGCCGTTGCGTTCATCGTCCGTTACCGGACCCATGCGCGAGCAGGGCGCAATCACCATCGCGCGCTCGACAACTGTCGGGCTGCCTTTTGCATCGAGGAACGAAATCAGCGCTTCACCGGTGCCCAGCGCCTGAATGGCGGTTTCGGTATCAAAGGCCGGATTGACACGCATGGTTTGCGCCGCGGCTTTCACCGCTTTCTGATCTTTCGGCGTAAAGGCGCGCAGGGCGTGCTGCACGCGGTTACCCAACTGCCCCAGTACGTTGTCCGGAATATCCGACGGGTTTTGCGACACAAACCAGACCCCGACGCCTTTGGAGCGGATCAGGCGGATAACCTGTTCAATTTTATCCAGCAGCACCTGCGGCGCGTCGTTAAACAACAGGTGCGCTTCGTCAAAGAAGAACACCAGTTTGGGTTTTTCCAGATCGCCTGCTTCCGGCAGTTGTTCGTACAGTTCAGAGAGCATCCACAGCAGGCTGGCGGCGTAAAGCTTCGGCATCTGGTAGAGCTTCTCTGCGCTCAGAATGTTGATGATGCCTTTGCCGCTGCTGTCGGTACGCATCCAGTCTTTGATATCCAGCATTGGCTCGCCGAAGAAGTGTTCGGCGCCCTGTTGCTCCAGCGTCAGGAGCCCGCGCTGAATGGCGCCCACTGAGGCGCTGCTAATATTGCCGTACTGGTTCTGGAAGGATTTGGCGTTATCGCCAATGTACTGGGTGATGGCGCGCAGATCTTTGAAGTCGAGCAGCAGTAGCCCCTGATCGTCGGCGATACGGAAGATAATGTTCAGTACCCCGGACTGCACGTCGTTGAGGTTAAGCAGACGAGCCAGCAGCAGCGGGCCGAGGTCGGAGACGGTGGCACGCACCGGATGCCCTTTTTCGCCGAAGATATCCCAGACCACCACCGGATTACCGTGCGGCGTCCAGTCCGTGATGCCGATATTTTTCAGGCGCTCAAGCAGTTTTTCTGACGCTGCACCTTCCTGAGCCACCCCAGTTAAATCGCCCTTCACGTCAGCCATAAAAACCGGCACGCCAGTCTCTGACAACGACTCAGCCAGCTTTTGCAGGGTAACGGTTTTTCCCGTCCCTGTCGCGCCGGTGATCAGGCCATGACGGTTCGCCATCCCGGGCAGTAAAAACAGCTCTTTTTCCAGCGTCCTGGCGATTAACAATGGTGTACTCATGATGCACGTCCTCTCGTAGTCCTGGGTGGAGTATAGGCAACCTGACGGCAAAATGTCTGCGTAAATTCCTCACTTTGCGGCGCATTATCCAGTGCGGACTATGCTTTTGCATACGGTAAACAAAATTTTGGGAAACTATGTCCAGATTCTTTTTTAACGACCGCAAACAGCTTGTCAACGATGCCATTGAAGGCATACTTCTCTCCGCGCCGCACGGTAATCTCGTCAAACTGGATATCGATCCGGCCATCCGCGTGGTGGCTCGCGGCGACTGGGATAAAAGCCGCGTGGCGGTGATCTCCGGTGGCGGCTCCGGCCATGAACCGGCACATGCCGGGTTCGTCGGCAAAGGCATGCTTACCGCAGCGGTGTGTGGCGATCTGTTCGCCTCCCCAAGCGTGGATGCGGTCCTCAATGCCATTGTGGCGGTGACGGGCGACCGTGGCTGCCTGCTGATTGTGAAAAACTACACCGGCGACCGGCTTAACTTTGGCCTGGCGGCGGAAAAAGCCAAACGCTACGGCCTTAAGGTCGAGATGGTTATCGTGGCGGATGATATCGCCCTGCCGGATAACAAGCAGCCGCGTGGTATCGCGGGAACGGCGCTGGTGCATAAAATTGCGGGATATGCGGCAGAGCAGGGGAAATCGCTAAACGACGTGCGGGATATTGCGCAACAGGCCTGCGATAACCTCTGGAGCCTGGGCGTGGCGATGCAAACGTGCAACCTGCCGGGCAGCGATGATGAAGGGGGGCGCATTAAACAAGGCCATGTCGAGCTGGGTTTGGGCATTCACGGCGAGCCGGGAGCTTCCGTCGTGGATACGCAAAACAGCAAAGCCATTATCGACACGCTGGTGACGCCGTTACGCGCGCAGGCGGGGGAAGGGCGTTTTGCGGTGCTGATTAACAATCTTGGTGGCGTATCGGCGTTGGAGATGGCGCTGCTGACCAAAGAGCTGGCGCACTCGGCGCTGAAAGAGAACATTGCGTATCTGATTGGCCCGGCGCCGCTGGTGAGTGCGCTGGATATGAAAGGCTTTTCGTTAACGCTGCTAAAGCTCAACGATTTCTTCGAGAAGGCGATTCACGCCGAGGTCGAGACGCTGGGCTGGCAGAAGCCCGTGGCGTTCGCGCCCCTGCGTACCGTCCCACATAGCGCCCTTCATGATCGCGTGGAATATGCCCCGTCGGACAATACGGAGGTGAGCGAGGCCGTCGCCTCGGTAACGAAAACATTGATTCAGCTGGAAAACCGCCTTAACGCGCTGGATGCCAAAGTAGGCGATGGCGACACGGGCTCCACTTTTGCGCAAGGGGCGCGGGATATTGCGCAGCGACTTGAGGAGAACAACCTGCCCCTTAACGACGTGCCGACATTACTCCTGCTGGTAGGCGAGCGGCTGGCAACGGTGATGGGCGGATCGAGTGGGGTGTTGATGTCGATCTTCTTCACGGCGGCAGGACAAAAGCTTCACGATGGACAGCCGCTACCTGAAGCCTTGCTGAGCGGACTTGCGCAGATGAAGCAGTATGGCGGCGCGGATCTCGGCGATCGTACGCTGATCGATGCGCTGCAACCGGCGCTGGAGGCGTTACAGAAAGGCAATATTCAGGCGGCAGCGCAGGCCGCGCAGCAGGGCGCCGAAGCAACGGCAAAAATGGCGAAAGCCGGCGCGGGACGCTCGTCGTATGTGAATAAAGAGAATCTGGACGGGGTGATGGATCCGGGGGCAGTCGCGGTGGCGGAAGTGTTTAAGACCATGGTAGATGCAAAACGGTAACAACCGTTACCGTTTTTAGTGTTTGCGCCCTCTCCCTGTGAGCTGAGGGATCCCCACAAAATAATGCCTGCACAGACGGCCCCCTCTCCCTTGAGGGAGAGGGTTGGGGTGAGGGCATCAGGCCGCACATTCCCCGGCAATGTCACATCAAAAATCCGCTTTCAACACCACGCGGTAGCGGGCTTTGCCGTCGCGCACGTGCTGGATTGCTTCGTTGATTTTTGACATCGGATACAGCTCGGTGGTGGGTGCCACTTTTGTGCGTCCGGCAAACTTCATCAGCTTGCGCAGCTCGTACGGTGTACCGGTCGCGGAGCCTGACACGCTGCGATCCCCGCCGATCAGGGTAAACGCCGGAACCGGCAGCGGCTTCATCACCGCACCCACGGTGTGGAAGTTACCGCCGTAGGCCAGGGCTTCAAAGTACGGCTGCCAGTCGAGATCGACGTTTACCGTGTTGATGATCAGGTCAAACTGGCCTGCCAGGGCGGTGAGTGCCTGAGGATCGCGGCTGTTCACCACTTTATCCGCACCCATCGCCAGCACTTCCTGCTCTTTCGCCGGGTTAGAGCTGAACGCCGTCACTTCACAGCCCATCGCATGCAGCAGTTTGATGGCAATATGCCCCAGACCGCCAATACCGATCACGCCGACGCGGCTGGTGGCGGTGATGTGATGCATCAGCAGCGGTTTAAATACTGTGATACCGCCACACAGCAGCGGACCTGCGGATTCAATATCAATGCTGTCCGGCAGTGGGATAACCCATTGCCAGTCGGCGCGCAGCTTATCGGCGAAACCGCCCTTGTTAAGGATGGTCGGCGTTGCGCCCTCAAGGCAGTTGATCTGGTTGCCGCTGATACAGGCATCGCAGTGACCGCAGCTGCGTGCCGTCCAGCCGATACCCACGCGCTGGCCCACTTTCAGCCCTTTGTCCTGCGCGGCGCTGCCGAGCGCCACGACGCGGCCAATGACTTCGTGCCCGGCAACCAGCGGATAGCTGGAAAAGCCCCATTCATTGTCGATCATCGAGAGATCCGAGTGGCAGATCCCGCAGTAATCAACCTGTACTTCGACGTCTTCCGCTTTTAGTTCGCCCGCATCGTACTCGTACAGCTCAAGTTCTGCACCCGCCTGCGGTGCGGCGTAGCTTTTTATCTTCGACATCGCGTTTCCCCTGTTTTGGTGTGAACTGTGAGTGTAGAGCATTCAGTTTACAGACGCTTAACAGAAGACGGCAGGAAAGAAACTTACAGACTTTTCAGCATCCTGACTTCGCAGTCCACGTGGCCCGTGCAGCCCAGTGGCGCATCGATATGCTCAAAGCCCAGATGCTCATACAGGCCAATGGCCTCTTTAAGGAAAGCGGTGGTTTCGAGGTAGCAACGTTTAAAGCCCTGTGAGCGTGCATGTTCCAGGGCGACCAGCGCCAGCTTTTTCGCCAGGCCTTGTCCGCGTATCGTTGGCAGGAAATACATTTTCTGAAGTTCACAGATATCCGGCTCGCTGCAAAGCAGTGGGGCAATGCCGCCGCCGCCCACGACCTGGCCGTCCTGTTCAATGACCCAGTAGGCATGACCCGGCTGGCTGTACAGCTGAAAAAGTTCGTCCAGATTGGGGTCGGCCACGGTGTAGCCTTTGTCGGCGGTCAGGCCATATTCGGCAGAAACCGTGCGGATAACGGCGGCGATAGCCGGGTTGTCCTGCTCAGTGATCCGACGCATTGTCGTCGCGACGGGGGTAATCACGCTCATAGCATTACTCATGACAAAAATTGACACACAACTGCTGTTAATAGCACCGCAGAAAGGGGAGTGCAAGCGAGGAGTTTTCAGGAAGGATACCCCTTACGCCCTGAAGCGTAAGGGGTAAAAGCATTACAGGGCTGCGATAACCGCCTGCTGCTCGATCAGTTTGGTCTTCGCATCGGCGAAGGCAACCAGACGCTCACGCTCTTTGGCGATGACCGCTTCCGGCGCGCGGGCCACAAAGCCCTCGTTCGCCAGTTTGCTTTCGATTTTGCCAATTTCCACGTCGACTTTCGCCACTTCTTTCGCCAGACGCGCCAGCTCCGCGTCTTTGTCGATCAGGCCCGCCATCGGGATCAGCAGCTCCGCGCCGTCGATGATTTTGGTCACGGAAACCGGACCTTTGTCATCGGCAGGCAGCACGGTGATGCTTTCCAGACGCGCCATGGTTTTCAGGAATGTGTTGTTCTCGGTGACGCGACGAACGGCAGCTTCGCTGCAACCGCGCAGCAGCAGCTCCAGTGGTTTACCCGGAGAGATGTTCATTTCCGCGCGGATGTTACGTACCGCAACGATCGCCTGTTTCAGCCACTCGGTATCAGCAGACGCGGCTTCATCCACTTTCGCGGCATCGAATGCCGGGAACGGCTGGAGCATGATGGTATCGGCATTAATACCGGCAATCACCTTCACGCGCTGCCAGATGGTTTCGGTGATGAATGGAATGATCGGGTGCGCAAGGCGCAGCAGACCTTCCAGAACGGTAATCAGCGTATTACGCGTGCCGCGCAGTTCCGCTTCAGAACCACCGTTCATGACCGGCTTCGCCAGCTCCAGGTACCAGTCGCAGAACTGGTTCCAGGTGAATTCGTACAGAATGCCTGCCGCGATGTCGAAGCGGTAGCTGTCCAGCGCGTCGCGGAACGCTTTCACCGTCTGGTTAAATTCCGCCAGGATCCAGCGGTCTGCCAGAGACAGGGTCATCTCGCCGCCATTGAAGCCGCAATCCTGATCTTCGGTGTTCATCAGCACGAAGCGGCTGGCGTTCCACAGCTTGTTACAGAAGTTACGGTAACCTTCCAGACGCTTCATATCCCAGTTGATGTCACGGCCGGTGGAGGCCAGCGCCGCCAGGGTGAAGCGCAGGGCGTCGGTACCGTGAGATTCGATCCCGTTCGGGAACTGCTTCTCGGTACGCTTGCGGATTTTCTCCGCCAGCTGCGGCTGCATCATATTGCCGGTACGTTTTTCCAGCAGCTCTTCCAGAGAGATACCGTCCACCATATCCAGCGGGTCGATAACGTTACCCTTGGATTTAGACATCTTCTGGCCTTCGTCGTCGCGGATCAGGCCGGTCATGTAAACGGTATGGAACGGAACCTGCGGCTTGCCGTCTTCGTCTTTGATGAAATGCATGGTCATCATGATCATGCGGGCGATCCAGAAGAAGATGATGTCGAAGCCGGAGACCATCACGCTGGTTGGGTGGAACTGACGCAGCGCGTCGGTGTTTTCCGGCCAGCCGAGGGTAGAGAAGGTCCACAGCGCGGAGGAGAACCAGGTATCCAGCACGTCTTCGTCCTGGCGCAGGGCAACGTCAGCGCCCAGGTTGTTTTCCTGGCGCACTTCATCTTCGCTGCGGCCAACGTAGACATTGCCTTCGTTGTCGTACCACGCCGGGATACGGTGACCCCACCACAGCTGACGGGAAATACACCCGTCCTGAATATCGCGCATCCAGGAGAAGTACATGTTTTCGTACTGCTTCGGCACGAACTGAATGCTGCCGTTCTCAACCGCTTCCACAGCCGGTTTCGCCAGCACGTCGGCACGCACGTACCACTGGTCGGTCAGCATTGGTTCGATAACTACGCCGCCACGGTCGCCGTACGGCACGGTCAGATCGTGAGGCTTAATCTCTTCCAGCAGGCCGAGCGCGTCAACGGCGGCTACGATGGCTTTACGCGCGGCAAAGCGCTCCAGCTTCTGGAACTCAGCCGGGATGTCGCTGGAATAAACGTCGGACTCGTTGCCTTTGGTGTCATACACTTCTGCGCTTTCGCGGATATCGCCGTCGAAGGTCAGAATGTTGATCATCGGAAGTTGATGACGACGACCGACTTCATAGTCGTTGAAGTCATGCGCTGGGGTGATTTTCACGCAGCCGGTGCCTTTTTCCATGTCGGCGTGTTCGTCGCCCACAATCGGAATACGGCGGTTCACCAGCGGCAGCACCACGAATTTGCCGATCAAATCTTTATAACGCGGATCTTCCGGGTTAACGGCCACGCCGGTATCGCCCAGCAGGGTTTCCGGACGGGTGGTCGCCACCACCAGATAATCTTTGCCGTCTGCGGTTTTTGCACCGTCTGCCAGCGGATAGCGGATGTGCCACATGGAGCCTTTAGACTCGCGGTTTTCCACTTCCAGGTCAGAGATGGCGGTACGCAGTTTCGGGTCCCAGTTGACCAGGCGTTTGCCGCGGTAAATCAGGTCTTCTTTGTACAGACGGACGAAGACTTCTTTCACGGCGTTGGACAGGCCTTCGTCCATGGTGAAGCGCTCGCGCTCCCAGTCCACGGAGTTGCCGAGGCGGCGCATCTGACGGGTAATGGTGCCGCCGGATTCTGCCTTCCACTGCCAGATTTTGTCGATGAACGCGTCGCGACCGTAGTCGTGGCGGGTTTTACCCTCTTCAGCGGCAATTTTACGCTCAACCACCATCTGGGTCGCGATACCCGCGTGGTCAGTCCCCGCCTGCCACAGGGTGTTTTTGCCCTGCATGCGCTGGTAGCGGATCATGGTGTCCATGATGGTCTGCTGGAAAGCATGCCCCATATGCAAACTGCCGGTGACGTTCGGCGGCGGGATCATGATGCAGAAGGACTCTTTGCTTTCGTCGCCGTTAGGCTTGAAATAGCCCTGCTGTTCCCAGTGCTCGTAAAGCGGCTGTTCGATATCGCGTGGGTTATATGTCTTTTCCATTATTTCCAGGTTGCCGTATTCAGGTTAAAACCGGCCAGGCGGTACGCTTTGTAGCGTTCGCGCGCCAGTTGTTTCAAAGATTCTTCGTAAGGGACAAAGTCTACCACTTCTGTGAAAGCGGTGGCAAAATCTGCAAAGTCTGTCCGCAGGCTAATGAGAATGTCGCGCGCGCTGCTGTTGCGTTTTTGCGGCCAGGCAATCTCCACCGGTGCCCCACCGCGTGGACCTTCGCCCGACAGGTTATGCGGAACAAAACTCTCCGGCGGGCGCGCCCATAGCGCTTCATCCAGGCGAATCGCTTGCTGCTCATCTTCACAGGCAATCAGGACGCGTTTACCTGCGCGCCAACGTTCTGCGGCAATTTCACACACCAGTTGTTCAACGGCGCTGAGGCCATCCTGATGGGTGTCATTGTCCAGAAGGTAGAACGTTGCATTCTTCATATATGGGGTTTCTTGTCGTGGATTTAAATGCAAAGCCGGGTAAGCGTAGCGCCACCCGGCGTTTATCATTACTCGTCGCCGTTAAAACCCGCACGATTGAGCAGGAACTGCGACAGCAGCGCCACCGGACGTCCGGTCGCGCCTTTGGCTTTACCGGAGCGCCATGCGGTCCCCGCGATGTCCAGGTGCGCCCAGTTGTACTTGCGGGTAAAGCGCGCCAGGAAGCAGCCCGCGGTAATCGCCCCGCCAGGACGACCGCCGATGTTTGCCATGTCTGCGAAGTTAGACTCCAGTTGTTCCTGGAACTCGTCCCCCAGCGGCAGACGCCACGCGCGGTCGCCGGCCTGTTCGGACGCGCCGATCAGTTCATGCGCCAGCGGGTTGTGGTTCGACATCAGGCCGGTGATGTGATGCCCCAGCGCAATCACGCAGGCGCCGGTCAGTGTAGCCACGTCAATCACCGCTTCAGGTTCGAAACGCTCAACGTAGGTCAGCACGTCGCACAGTACCAGACGACCTTCGGCGTCGGTGTTCAGCACCTCAACGGTCTGGCCGGACATGGTGGTCAGCACATCACCAGGACGATAAGCGCGGCCGCCAGGCATGTTTTCGCAGCCAGCCAGCACGCCGATCACGTTGATGGGCAACTGAAGTTCCGCGACCATGCGCATAACGCCGTAAACCGCCGCCGCGCCGCACATGTCGTACTTCATCTCATCCATGCCTTCTGAAGGCTTGATGGAGATACCGCCTGAGTCGAAGGTCAGCCCTTTACCGACGAGCACGATCGGACGCGCATCTTCAGACGGATTGCCCTTGTACTCAATGACTGACATCAGGGATTCGTTCTGGGAGCCGTTACCGACCGCCAGATAAGAGTGCATCCCCAGCTCTTTCATCTGCTGTTCGCCGATAACGCGGGTGATAACGTTCTTGCTGTAGGCGTCAGCCAGCTGGCGCGCCTGAGACGCCAGGTACGCGGCGTTACAGATGTTTGGCGGCATATTGCCAAGATCTTTTGCCGCTTTGATACCGGCGGCAATGGCCAGACCGTGCTGAATGGCGCGCTCGCCGCTGGTCAGCTCGCGACGGGTTGGCACGTTAAAGACCATTTTACGAAGCGGGCGACGCGGCTCGCTTTTGGTGGTCTTCAGCTGATCAAAGCTGTAGAGGCTCTCTTTTGCGGTTTCGACGGCCTGGCGCACCTTCCAGTACGTGTTGCGGCCCTTAACGTGCAGCTCCGTCAGGAAGCAGACGGCTTCCATCGAACCAGTATCATTCAGTGTATTAATGGTTTTCTGAATAACCTGCTTGTACTGGCGCTCATCAAGCTCACGTTCTTTACCACAGCCAATCAGCAGAATACGCTCGGACAGGACGTTCGGAACATGGTGCAGCAACAAGGTCTGCCCTGGTTTGCCTTCCAGTTCGCCACGGCGCAGCAGGGCGCTGATATAGCCGTCGCTGATTTTATCGAGTTGCTCGGCGATCGGGGAGAGTCGGCGTGGTTCAAAGACGCCCACAACGATGCAGGCACTCCGCTGTTTCTCCGGGCTACCGCTTTTTACACTGAACTCCATGCACTACGCTCCTGAATCTTAAAGACAACGGCGGCGGCTACGGATAGAATTGAAACCTTTCGTAACTCATGTCCGCCGTTGTGGTGACTTCGTGTTAATCTTACGTTACTACGGTTTCGACACGTCAATAAATGTCATGAAGCGCGAATCCGCCGGGTTTTTTAATCTTAGCGATGATTTCGACGACTCAAGAGAATAAATGACGTTTAAGCCATGAAACAAGCTAAATTCCTGCATAAGACGAGTTTTAACGGGCGTATTTAAAGTGATAATCATAAGATATCTGGTTCGGGAGACGCTGAAGAGCCAACTGGCGATCCTCTTTATCCTCCTTCTGATCTTTTTCTGTCAGAAGCTGGTCAGGATCCTCGGCGCGGCGGTTGATGGCGAAATCCCAACGAATCTGGTGCTTTCCCTGCTCGGGCTTGGCGTGCCGGAAATGGCGCAGCTTATCCTGCCGTTAAGCCTGTTCCTTGGTCTGCTGATGACCCTGGGTAAGCTCTATACCGAAAGTGAAATCACCGTGATGCATGCCTGCGGCCTCAGTAAAGCCGTACTGGTAAAAGCAGCCATGGTGCTGGCACTGTTTACGGGCATTGTTGCCGCGGTTAACGTCATGTGGGCGGGGCCGACCTCCTCTCGTCATCAGGATGAGGTGCTGGCGGAAGCAAAAGCTAACCCGGGGCTGGCGGCGCTGGCGCAGGGGCAGTTCCAGCAGGCGACCGACGGTAACTCCGTGCTGTTTATCGAAAGCGTCGATGGCAACCGCTTCAATGACGTGTTTCTTGCTCAACTGCGCCCGAAAGGTAACGCTCGGCCTTCTGTGGTGGTGGCGGACTCCGGTCAGCTGTCTCAGCGTAAAGACGGCTCTCAGGTTGTCACGCTGAACAAAGGAACGCGTTTCGAAGGCACGGCTATGCTGCGCGACTTCCGTATTACCGATTTCCAGAACTACCAGGCCATCATTGGTCATCAGGCCGTCGCGCTCGATCCAACGGATACTGAGCAGATGGATATGCGCACCTTAATGAATACCGATACCGATCGTGCGCGTGCTGAACTGCACTGGCGTATCACGCTGGTATTCACCGTATTTATGATGGCGCTGATGGTGGTTCCGCTGAGCGTGGTGAACCCGCGCCAGGGCCGCGTGCTGTCGATGCTGCCAGCGATGCTGCTGTATCTGGTGTTCTTCCTGCTGCAAACCTCAATCAAGTCTAACGGCGGGAAAGGAAAAATTGACCCGATGATCTGGACCTGGGTCGTGAATGGTTTGTATCTGCTGCTGGCAGTCGGACTCAACTTGTGGGACACGGTGCCTGTGCGTCGTCTTCGTGCCCGGTTTACGCGTAAAGGAGCCATCTAATGCAGGCGTTTGGCGTACTTGACCGCTATATCGGTAAAACGATTTTCACCACCATCATGATGACCCTGTTCATGCTGGTGTCGCTCTCGGGCATTATCAAATTTGTCGACCAGCTGAAAAAAGCCGGGCAGGGGAGTTACGACGCGTTGGGTGCCGGGATGTACACCCTGCTCAGCGTACCAAAAGATGTGCAGATCTTCTTCCCGATGGCGGCCCTGCTGGGGGCGTTGCTGGGCCTGGGGATGCTGGCTCAGCGTAGCGAGCTGGTGGTGATGCAGGCATCTGGCTTTACCCGTATGCAGGTTGCGCTGTCGGTAATGAAAACCGCGATCCCGCTGGTGCTGTTGACCATGGCGATTGGCGAATGGGTCGCGCCGCAGGGCGAACAGATGGCGCGTAACTACCGTGCTCAGGCTATGTACGGTGGTTCGCTGCTCTCCACGCAGCAGGGGTTATGGGCGAAAGATGGTCAGAACTTCGTCTATATCGAACGCGTGAAAGGGGACGATGAACTGGGCGGCGTGAGCATCTACGCCTTCAACAACGATCGTCGTTTGCAGTCGGTGCGTTATGCCGCCTCCGCTAAATTTGATGCGAACAACAAGCTGTGGCGGTTATCCCAGGTTGATGAATCTGACCTGACGAACCCGAAACAGATCACCGGTTCGCAGACCGTAAGCGGTACCTGGAAAACCAACCTGACGCCGGACAAGCTTGGCGTGGTAGCGCTCGATCCCGATGCGCTCTCCATCAGCGGTCTGCATAACTACGTGAAGTATCTGAAATCGAGCGGACAGGATGCGGGGCGTTACCAGCTCAACATGTGGAGCAAAATCTTCCAGCCACTGTCCGTGGCGGTGATGATGCTAATGGCGCTGTCGTTCATCTTTGGACCGCTACGTAGCGTGCCGATGGGGGTCCGCGTGGTAACTGGTATCAGCTTTGGTTTCGTGTTCTACGTCCTCGATCAGATTTTCGGTCCGCTGACACTGGTGTATGGCATTCCGCCAATTATCGGCGCGCTGTTGCCGAGCGCCAGTTTCTTCCTGATCAGCCTCTGGATGCTGCTAAAACGCTCCTGATAAAACGTCTTCCTCGCTCCCGCTAGCCCGGGGGCGAGGCTAATCTCCTGTTTCACCCCGCACTTTTTCTCACAACCTTCAACGCCTCGCCGTGAATTTGAGTATTATTGAGCGATAAAGTCGTGAAGGGATCCTCTATGAAGCAAATTCGAATGCTGGCCCAGTACTACGTCGACCTGATGATGAAGCTCGGGCTGGTGCGTTTTTCCATGCTGCTGGCGCTGGCGCTGGTCGTTCTGGCCATTGTCGTGCAAATGGCCGTGACCATGGTTCTGCATGGTCAGGTCGAGAGCATCGACGTGATCCGCTCTATTTTCTTTGGCCTGCTGATCACCCCATGGGCGGTCTATTTCCTCTCCGTGGTGGTTGAGCAGCTGGAAGAGTCCCGACAGCGTTTATCGAAACTGGTGGATAAGCTGGAAGAGATGCGCGAGCGCGATCTTAAACTCAACGTTCAGCTCAAGGACAACATTGCCCAGCTGAATCAGGAAATTTCAGACCGTGAGAAGGCGGAAGCCGAGCGTCAGACCACGCTTGAGCAGCTGAAAATTGAGATGAAAGAGCGTGAAGTCACGCAGATCCAGCTTGAACAGCAATCCTCTTTCCTGCGCTCGTTCCTCGATGCGTCGCCGGATCTGGTGTTCTACCGTAATGAAGATAAAGAGTTCTCCGGCTGTAACCGGGCCATGGAACTGTTGACCGGGAAAAGCGAAAAACAGCTGATCCACCTGAAACCTCAGGATGTCTATTCCGAAGAGGCGGCAGCAAAAGTGATGGAGACGGATGAAAAGGTCTTCCGCCATAACGTTTCGCTGACCTATGAGCAGTGGCTGGACTATCCTGACGGGCGCAAAGCCTGCTTTGAGATCCGCAAAGTGCCTTATTACGACCGGGTGGGGAAACGTCATGGTCTGATGGGCTTTGGCCGTGATATCACCGAGCGTAAGCGCTATCAGGATGCGCTGGAACGCGCCAGCCGGGATAAAACCACCTTCATCTCCACCATCAGCCATGAACTACGCACCCCGCTGAATGGCATTGTGGGGCTGAGCCGCATTCTGCTGGATACCGAGCTGACCAGCGAGCAGGAAAAATACCTGAAAACGATCCACGTCTCGGCGGTCACGCTGGGCAATATCTTCAATGATATTATCGACATGGATAAGATGGAACGCCGTAAAGTTCAGCTCGACAACCAGCCGGTTGATTTTACCGGTTTCCTCGCGGACCTGGAAAACCTGTCAGGTTTACAGGCTCAGCAAAAAGGGTTGAGCTTTGTGATGGAGCCAACGCTGCCGTTGCCGCATAAAGTGGTGACGGACGGCACACGTCTGCGGCAGATCCTGTGGAACCTCATCAGCAACGCCGTGAAGTTTACCCAGAAGGGGCAGGTTGCGGTGCGCATTCGCTATGACGAAGGCGACATGCTGCACTTTGAAGTTGAGGACTCGGGTATCGGCATTCCTCAGGAGGAGCAGGATAAGATCTTCGCCATGTATTATCAGGTTAAAGACAGCCACGGCGGTAAACCGGCGACCGGTACGGGCATTGGACTGGCGGTGTCGAAACGTCTGGCGAAAAGTATGGGCGGGGATATCACCGTTGCCAGCCAGCCGGGTAAAGGCTCCACCTTTACGCTTACCGTCCACGCTCCTGCCGTGGCGGAAGAGGTGGAAGATACGTTTGAGAACGACGATATGCCGCTGCCAGCCCTGCACGTCCTGCTGGTGGAAGATATTGAGCTGAACGTCATTGTCGCCCGGTCGGTACTGGAAAAACTCGGTAACAGCGTGGATGTGGCGATGACCGGGAAAGCCGCGCTGGAGATGTTCACGCCGGGCGAGTATGACCTGGTGCTGCTCGATATTCAGCTACCGGACATGACCGGGCTGGATATCTCCCGCGAGCTGACGCGCAAATATGCTCCTGACGAGCTGCCGCCGCTGGTGGCGTTGACCGCAAACGTGTTGAAAGATAAAAAAGAGTATCTCGAGGCCGGTATGGACGATGTGCTCAGCAAGCCGCTGGCGGTACCCGCCCTGACGGCGATGATCAAGAAGTTCTGGGATACCTGTGATGAAGAGGAGAGCACCATGACGTCTGTTGATAGCGCTAAAGCCCAAACGATACTGGATACCGCCATGCTGGAGCAGTATATCGATCTGGTGGGACCAAAACTGATCACCGATGGCCTCGCCGTGTTCGAAAAAATGATGCCGGGCTATCTGAACGTGCTCGAATCCAACCTGACGGCGCGTGACCAGAAGGGCATCGTCGAAGAGGGACATAAAATCAAAGGCGCGGCAGGATCTGTCGGGTTACGCCATCTCCAGCAGCTGGGCCAACAGATTCAGTCTCCTGATTTACCTGCCTGGGAAGATAACGTAGGTGATTGGGTCGAAGAGATGAAACAAGAGTGGCAAAACGATGTGGCAGTGCTGAAAGCCTGGGTGGATGCCAGAAAAAAATGACCCCGGCTATACCGGGGTGCGCGAATACTGCGCCAACACCAGGGAAATCGTGGCTGCGCCTGATTTTTATGGGTTGTTTTCGCATGGACGCCGCCTGAAAATTGAGGCCGCACGCAGATAAGATAGCAAATCTTAAACAGTTTGTTACATGAATCAGTGAAATGTGTGAAGCATAGCGTTTTAATCAGAATTTTTAATGTGCTTCAGCGAGTTGCATAGAAGGATCGTCAGAATGAAAAAGATTGGTGTCGTGCTGAGCGGATGTGGTGTTTACGATGGTTCAGAGATACATGAAACCGTATTAACGCTGCTGGCATTATCGCGCCAGGGAGCAGACGTTATCTGCTTCGCCCCGGATAAAACCCAGGCAGATGTGATTAATCATCTTAACGGCGAGCCAATGGCGGAAAGCCGTAACGTGCTGATTGAAGCGGCGCGTATTGTGCGCGGCGATATTCACCCGCTGGCACAGGCCGATGCCGCTGAACTTGATGCGCTCATCGTGCCGGGCGGTTTTGGCGCGGCGAAAAACCTGAGCACGTTTGCAACGGAAGGCACGGCGTGTCATGTCGATCCCGATTTGAAAGCGCTATCGCTGGCGATGCATGCGGCAGGTAAGCCGCAGGGCTTTATCTGCATTGCGCCGGCCATGCTGCCGAAGATTTTTGATTTCCCGCTGCGGCTCACGATCGGAACCGACATTGATACCGCTGAGATTGTCGAGGATATGGGCGGCGAACACGTGCCATGTCCGGTAGACGACATTGTGGTGGACGAGGACAACAAGATCATCACCACGCCAGCGTATATGCTGGCGCAGAACATCGCCGAGGCTGCCGCAGGCATTGAAAAGCTGGTGGACAGAGTGCTGGTCCTGGCCGAATGAGTCGTAAATTCTCCCCCGGCGGGTGGTTAAAAAGGATCCTGCTGCGTATTGTGCTGGTCCTGGCTGTGTTCTGGGGCGGCGGTATTGCGCTGTTCAGCATCCTGCCCGTCCCGTTCTCGGCCGTGATGGCAGAGCGGCAGATTAGCGCCTGGCTCTCTGGGGATTTTGGCTATGTTGCCCATTCTGACTGGGTCAGCATGGATGCAATCTCGCCGTGGATGGGGCTGGCGGTCATTGCGGCAGAAGATCAGAAATTCCCAGAGCACTGGGGTTTTGACGTGGCGGCTATCGAGAAGGCGCTGGATCATAATGAACGTCATGAAAACCGCGTCCGCGGCGCATCGACGCTTTCTCAGCAGACGGTAAAAAACCTGTTCTTATGGGACGGTCGCAGCTGGGTGAGAAAAGGGCTGGAGGCCGGGCTGACGCTGGGCGTCGAGACGGTGTGGAGCAAAAAACGCATTTTAACCGTCTACCTGAATATCGCGGAATTTGGTGACGGCGTATTTGGTGTCGAAGCGGCATCGCAGCGCTATTTTGGCAAGCCCGCCAGCAGGCTGACTATGTCCGAAGCGGCACTGCTTGCCGCCGTGCTGCCGAACCCGCTGCGTTTTAAGGCCAGCGCCCCGTCAGGCTACGTGCGAAGCCGCCAGGCGTGGATTATGCGCCAGATGCGTCAGCTGGGTGGGGAAGGGTTTATGGAACGAAATAATCTTAGGTAGGGCGGGTAAGCGCAGCGCTACCCGCCGACATGGCGAACGTTAGTCTTCGTCAAACCCGGCGTTAAACAGGGCAATCACTGCCGCCAGCGCTTCTTCTTCCTGCGGGCCGGTGGCTTCAACTTCAATCTGGCGGCCTTTGGCAGAATCCAGCATCAGCAGGGCGATCACGCTATTGGCTTCTGCCTCGGTTCCCTCGTCGTTGCGCAGCAGCACCTCAGCATCAAAACCCTGCATCAGCTCAAACAGCTTCATCGCCGGGCGCGCATGCATACCCAGCTTATTGGTGATTTCGACGGTCTGTTTTACGGTCATGTTTTGCGTTTTTCCAGCGTGCGATGACGGGACTGAACGTTCTTTCCGCGTGAGCGGAAGTAATCGGCCAGCTGTTCGGCAATGTAGACCGAACGATGTTTACCGCCGGTACAGCCAATCGCCACCGTCAGGTAGCTACGATTGTTTGTTTCCAGCATAGGTAACCATAGCTCAAGGTAGCTTCGCGTCTGGTAGATAAAATTGTGCACTTCTGTGTGTCGGTCGAGGAACGCCGCCACCGGCTTATCCAGACCGGTCATCGGACGCAGTTTCGGATCCCAGTGCGGGTTCGGCAGGAAACGCACATCAAAAACGTAATCCGCATCGATAGGTATGCCATGCTTAAAGCCGAAGGATTCAAACACCATCGTCAGTTCACGCTCGCGCTTGCCGAGTAAGCGCGTACGCAGCATTTCCGCCAGCTCGTGGACGGACATTTCAGAGGTGTCGACAATCAGGTCGGCCCGCGAACGCAGCGGCTCAAGCAGATCGCTCTCTTTATCGATGGCGCTTTCCAGCGAAAGATTTTTACTGGAGAGCGGATGCAAACGACGTGTATCGCTGTAACGGCGGATCAGCGTGTTGCGGTCAGCGTCCAGGAACAAGAGCTGAGGCGAGAAGCATTCCGGCAGGCTGTTCATTGCCTGCTCGAAGATTTCCGGCGATTCCGGCATGTTACGCACGTCAATACTGACGGCGGCAGAGATTTGCCTGTCCGCCAGCGTCCGCGCCAGATCGGGTAACAACACTACCGGCAGGTTATCTACACAGTAAAATCCCATGTCTTCCAGCGCGCGCAGGGCCACGGACTTCCCGGACCCCGAACGACCACTGACGATCATCAGCACCATGTTCCGTTTCTCCTCAGGGCAGCCGTTCTGAAGGCCCTTTCCCGATTATGCCTCATCCTGATTGCCTTCTGCTTCAGTGATAATTTGATAAAGCTCTTCATCACTTTGGGCTGAGCGCAGTCGACGACAAATGGTTTTATCCGCCAGACGTTTGGCAACCAGCGACAGCGTGTGCAGGTGGGTCTTTGTCTGATCGGCAGGAACCAGCAGTGCGAAGAGCAGATCCACAGGCTGGTTATCAATGGCGTCAAAAGCGATAGGCGTTTCCAGTTGCACAAACACCCCCACGGCACGCAGCGTATCTTCTTCCAGCTTGCCATGCGGGATCGCAATGCCATTGCCGATGCCGGTACTGCCCATTTTTTCACGAGTCAGAATGGCTTCAAACACGATCTGCGGCGGCAGACCCAGCTGTTTTGCGGCCAGCTCACTGATGATTTCCAGCGCACGTTTTTTGCTCTGGCAGTGAACGCCACTGCGGGTACAATCCTGGTTAAGGACATTGCTCAGTTGAAGAGCGGAATCGTTGTTTATCATAATTTCACCTAAGCGCTAACTGTACAAATGGCCTGTTGTGTTTCACAACAGGCCGTCCTGCACCCGTTAACTGCCCGGACAATTAGTGTTGTTTCAGTTTATCTTTATGTTTATTGAGCTGTCTCGCAAGCTTATCAATCAAGCCGTCGATAGCCGCGTACATGTCTTGCCCTTCCGCACTGGCATGGAGTTCCCCTCCGTTGACGTGCAGGGTCGCATCCGAGATATGCGTCACTTTCTCCACTTTCAACACAACATAGACCTGGTTGATCCTCTCGAAATACTGCTCGAGTTTCGCAAACTTAGTGTTTACAAAATCGCGTAAAGCCTCAGTAATCTCGACGTTATGTCCGGTGATATTGAGCTGCATAGTGTCTTCCTTATCGGTTGTGTCAAACCAGTTGTTTACGCTGGTTAGACGGCGGAATGGATAAAGACTCTCGATACTTCGCGACAGTACGACGTGCCACCATAATACCCTGATCGGACAGCATGGTGGTTAACTTACTGTCACTGAGTGGCTTCGCGGGGTTCTCCGCGGCGATCAACTTCTTCACCAGTGCGCGAATGGCCGTCGACGAGGCTTCGCCGCCGCCTTCGGTGTTCACGTGGCTGGAGAAGAAATACTTAAGCTCAAAAATACCGCGTGGGCTGTGCAGATACTTCTGCGTGGTCACGCGGGAAATGGTTGATTCATGCATCTCGACGGCCTGGGCTATGTCCGCCAGCACCATCGGTTTCATAAACTCTTCGCCCTGCTCAAAGAATGCCTGCTGCTGTTCGACAATACAGCGGCTGACGCGCAGCAGCGTGTCATTACGGCTCTCCAGACTCTTAATCAACCAGCGTGCTTCCTGAAGGTTGCTGCGAATGTATTGATTATCAGCGTCGTTACGGGCGCTGGTGCACATGGAGGCGTATTGCTGGTTGATTTGCAGGCGAGGAATACTGTCGGCGTTCAGTTCAACGACCCAGCGGCCATTGTGTTTTCTCACCAGCACATCGGGAATGACATATTCCGGTTCGCTGGTCTGAATCGACTGCCCCGGACGCGGATCGAGTGACTGGATCAGATTCACCGCTTCCTTCAGCACCTCTTCTTTCAGGCGCGTGACGCGCATCAGGGTGCGGAAGTCGTGGTTCGCCAGCAGATCCAAATGATCGCTGATGATGAGCCGGGCTTCGTCAATCCACGGTGTCTCTTTAGCAAACTGCGAAAGCTGGATCAGAAGGCAGTCACGCAGATCTTTCGCGGCGACGCCAATCGGGTCGAAACGCTGAACGCGTTTCAGGACGGCTTCGATCTCTTCCAGTTCAATCTCGTCATCGCCGATGCTTTCAAGAATCTCGTCCAGCGTCACGGTCAAATAGCCCGTGTCGTCAACGGCATCGACAATCGAGGTGGCAATGGCGCGATCGGTATCGGAGAAAGGCGTCAGCTCCACCTGCCACATCAGGTAGTCCTGAAGCGATTGGGTAGTTTCGCCCTGGTAGACCGGGAGTTCATCGTCCTGGTAGTCTGCACGCGTCCCGGAAGGGGTACCCGCGGTGTAGATTTCATCCCAGCTGGCATCCAGCGGCAGTTCGTCCGGCATCTCTTTCTGTTCGAGTGCATCTACGGAGTCGAGCGTTTCTGTGTCCTGCGTCTGCTGGGCGTCTACCTCGTCATGAAGATCGGTCTGCTCCAGCAGCGGATTGCTGTCCAGCGCCTGCTGGAGCTCCTGCTGGAGTTCTAACGTGGACAGCTGCAACAGACGGATTGCCTGCTGGAGCTGCGGCGTCATGGCCAGTTGCTGGCTGAGCCGTAATTGCAAACCTTGCTTCATGTTCAGAGCGTTTTTCTCCGGTTCGGCGTGACTTAACCTCTACCCTATCAGAGTCTGAAGTCTTCCCCAAGGTACACGCGCTTAACATGCTCATCTTCGAGGATTTGCTGCGGCGTACCGTGGGCAATCAGATGGCCCTGGCTCACTATGTAGGCGCGCTCACACACCGCCAGCGTTTCACGAACGTTGTGGTCCGTGATCAGTACGCCAAGCCCGCTGTCGCGCAGGTGTTCAATGATACGTTTGATATCGATAACGGAGATGGGGTCAACGCCCGCAAACGGTTCATCCAGCAGGATAAATTTCGGGTTTGCTGCCAGCGCGCGCGCAATCTCAACGCGGCGGCGTTCACCACCGGACAGCGCCTGACCGAGGCTGTCGCGAAGGTGTTCAATATGAAACTCTTCCATCAGCTCGTTCGCACGGTCAGTGCGCTGCTCGCTGGTCAGATCGTCACGGATCTGGAGCACGGCCATCAGGTTGTCGAACACGCTTAAGCGGCGGAAGATAGACGCTTCCTGCGGCAGATAGCCGATGCCACGACGCGCGCGGGCATGCAGCGGCAGCAGGCTGATATCTTCATCATCGATAATGATGTTGCCGGCGTCACGTGGGACGATGCCCACCACCATGTAGAAGGTCGTGGTTTTACCCGCCCCGTTAGGGCCAAGCAAACCCACGATTTCGCCGGAGTTGACGGTCAGACTGACATCTTCGACGACGCGGCGGCCCTTATACGCTTTCGCGAGGTTTTTTGCAGTTAAAGTTGCCATAACGAATTAGTTACTCTTTTTCTTTGCCGGAGCCTGACCGTTGTTCTTGTCCTGCAACTGCGAAGGCACAAGCACGGTCGTGACGCGTTTGCCTTTTTCGCTGGAGGCCTGCATTTTCTGCTCTTTCACCAGATAAGTGATCTTGTCGCCTTTGATATTGCTGTCCAGCTGTTCCAGGTAAGCATTACCGGTCAGGATGACCAGATCCTTCGCCAGTTCATAGTGCATATGCGAGGCATGGCCTTTCACCGGCTTGCCGTTGTCCTGCATCTGGTAGAAGGTGGCCGGGTTGCCATAACCATCGATAATCTCTTTCCCCTGCTCGCCGCCCGGACGGGTAACGACCACTTTGTCGGCGTTGATTTTGATAGTGCCCTGGGTCACAACGACGTTGCCGGTAAAGGTGACGACGTTACCCTGCATATCCAGAGACTGGGTATCGGATTCAATATGAATCGGCTGTTCGGTGTCGCCAGTCACAGCAAGCGCGGGAAGACTGGCCGCCAGCAGCGCGCTGGCGATAACAACTTTAAGGCTGAGTTTGTTTGTTTTGAATTTCATAGGAGGTTCTAACCTTTTCAATCAGCTCGGCGTTTTTGCTGCGTAAGTTCCCGCGCATTCTTAAACCGCTGGAATTAAATGTTGTGCCATACAGGGTGACTAAATCCTGCGACGTGACATCCTGGGTGACCAGGTTGATCTGGGCGTTATCCGTCGTAATTTTTCGCAGTTGCGCGTCAGCGGTCAGGGCGTTGACTTCAACGTGACCATACAGGTAAAGCATACGGTCATTTGTCAGTTTTGCCCGGTCAGACTTGATTGACCACGTCGGCACTTTGTCCGTATCAAAGGTGGTCAGGACCGGCTGGGTAAACCACGAGGTGCCGTCATCTGAAAAATATTCTACATGCTGAGCAACGAGGCGATAGTTCAGCGCACCTTCCGGGCTATAGACCACGGTGTCGCTGTGATCGCTTTTATAGGTCGGGTCGCTCGTGTTAACCACTTCCGCTTGCGTATCATCGCGGTCAGCGAGATTTACGCCAATCAGTATCAGGGCGACAAGCGCAAGCAGAATGATAACCCAACGTCTGGTTTTACTCATATCGATTGCCCTTTCGCCTCATCAAGCTTGCCCTGCGCCAGCAGAAGCAGATCGCAGACTTCACGGACGGCGCCACGGCCACCGTGAATATGGGTAACGTAATCAGCACGCGGGATCAGCAGCGGGTGCGCGTCAGCCACGGCGATGCTCAGACCCACCTCCGCCATGACTGGCCAGTCGATCAAATCATCCCCGACGTATGCCACATTCTCTGGCGCAATGGCCAGTTTTCCCAGCAAATCCCGGAAGGCTACCATCTTATCAGACTGTCCCTGATAGAGATGCGTAATGCCCAGCGTTTCACACCGATCTTCTACCAGTTTAGCTTTCCGCCCGGTGATGATTGCAACTTCAATACCGGACGTGAGCGCACAGCGGATACCGTAACCGTCGCGAACGTTAAAGGCTTTCAGCTCTTCGCCGTTATTGCCCATATAAATCAGACCGTCGGAGAGCACACCATCCACATCGAGGATCAGCAGGCGGATATTTTCCGCCTTTGACATCATGTGGGCGCTCACCGGGCCATAACAGGTTGCAAGGGATGCACCCGCATTACTCATTGTCTTATCCTTCATTACACTACGCCAGCGCGCAGCAGATCATGCATATGTACCACACCCAGCAGTTGGTCGCCATCGGCAACCATCACTGAGGTAATATGACGGGACTGCATCAGGTTCAGTACATCTACCGCCAGCGTACCCGGACGGACGCGGATCCCTCCTGGTGTCATTACATCAGCGATGCCCAGCGTTCGGACATCCACACCCATATCGAATACCCGGCGCAGGTCGCCGTCGGTGAAAATGCCCTGAATCTTCATCAGATCGTCGCAGATAACCGTCATGCCCAGGTTTTTACGGGTGATCTCCAGTAACGCGTCGCGCAAAGAGGCCTCTTTGCTGACGTGCGGGATCTCATCCCCGGTGTGCATAATATCGTTGACCCGCAGCAGCAGTTTGCGCCCGAGCGCGCCGCCGGGGTGAGACAGAGCGAAATCTTCAGGCGTAAAACCGCGGGCTTCCAGCAGCGCAACGGCAAGGGCATCGCCCATCACCAGCGCGGCGGTTGTGCTGGAGGTCGGCGCCAGCCCCAGCGGGCAGGCTTCTTTAGGCACCTTCACGCACAGGTGAATATCCGCCGCGCGCGCCATGCTGCTTTCCGGGCGGCTGGTCATGCAAATCAGCGGTACGTGCAGACGCTTCAGCACCGGGATCAACGCCAGGATTTCATTCGATTCCCCGGAGTTGGACAGCGCAATAACCACGTCCTGCGGCGTAACCATGCCGAGGTCACCGTGCGCGGCTTCACCGGGATGAACGAAGAATGACGACGTGCCGGTACTGGCAAAGGTCGCCGCCATTTTGCGCCCGATATGGCCGGATTTGCCCATCCCCATCACCACGACTTTACCGGCGCAGTAGAACATCTTCTCACAGGCCAGACTAAAATCCTGATTAATGTACTGATCTAACTGCGCCAGACCTTCACGTTCAATCTCCAGAACGTCTTTGCCTGCTTTCTGAAAGTCAAAACCCGGCTGCAATTCTATTTGCGACATAATGCGTTTCCGTTTACCCAGAGAGAAGTGGCGAGAGCCAGTACAGCATCGCCAGCCATACGATAAATCCACCCGTCAGCAGCGCACCCGCGCCTTTGCCGATCTGCTCTTTTCGCCGCCAGCAGAGCAGGGCGAAAATCACGCTGACCAGCAGCATCACACCGTAATCGCGCGTGAAAACCATAGGGTTAAACGGCCCCGGCGAAATTAACGCCGGCAGCCCCGTCACGATCGCGATATTGAAAATATTCGAGCCAATGATATTGCCGATGGCGATATCATCTTCCCCTTTACGCGCCCCGGCGATGGCGGTAGCCAGCTCTGGCAGGCTGGTGCCGATAGCGATGACCGTCAGACCAATTGTCAGTTCGCTCATCGCAAACGCGTTCGCCAGCACCGTCGCGTTATCGACCACCATCCGCGTGGCCATTGGCATGATAATCAGCGCGACGCCCAGCCACAGCAGGGCGACGGGTAAGGTCCCTTCCCGGGGCAGCTCGGCGAGGTGCTCACGCGTGAGGCTATCGTTACCCTGTTTTTCCGCCAGACGTGCGATCTTCACGCTGTAAAGCAACCAGATCACGGCCAGGGCGAGCAGGAATATACCGTCACCGACGCTCAGCACCCCGTCATAAAGCACATAGCCCGCCAGCAGACTGACGACTAACATTAGCGGCAATTCACGACGCAAAACATCGGAATGTACGCGAAATGGATGCAGTAATGCGGCTAAGCCTAAAATCAGCAAGATATTGACGATGTTAGAGCCAATCGCGGTGCCGATAGCGAGGTCAACCTGGCCATGCAACGAGGCTGAAACAGAAACGATGATTTCAGGAAGCGATGTGCCTACACTGACCACCGTCATGCCGATAATGATGGGCGGCATGCCAATGAGTCGACAGAGAATGGATGCGGCAAAGACCAAACGGTCAGCACTGTAGACCACCAACAGTAAACCAATTATTAACAGTGCTGTTGCTAAAAGCATCAAAAGTCCTTTCTTCAGGTATACTCGCTGGTCCACTGCGCACGAATTTTAGCGCCAGATGAAGTCTGAGACGTGACGAATTCCTAATTTTGACTTTATGCGCCGGAAAAGTAAAACAAATGCCAGCTTTCGCTAACCCCAATAGTGAATATTCTGTAAAAATGCGGGGTTTAGGGCTGATTTACGCTTCATGCCAGCCGTGAAGCAAGGTAAGTAAGGAACCATAAATGAGCCAAACGATGGCGAATATAGTCGATGTCCGGGGCGTCAGTTTTTCTCGCGGCAACCGGTTAATATTTGATGATATTTCGCTGACCGTGCCGCGCGGTAAAATCACCGCCATCATGGGGCCGTCAGGGATCGGTAAAACCACGTTGCTGCGTCTTATCGGCGGGCAAATCCCCCCTGACAGCGGCGAAATTCTCTTCGACGGCGAAAACGTCCCGGCGATGTCTCGCTCGCGCCTCTACACGGTTCGCAAACGGATGAGCATGCTCTTTCAGTCGGGTGCGCTGTTCACCGATATGAACGTTTTTGACAACGTGGCCTATCCGCTGCGTGAGCACACCCATCTTCCTCCTGCGCTGTTGCACAGCACGGTGATGATGAAGCTTGAAGCCGTGGGGCTGCGGGGGGCTGCGAAACTCATGCCGTCCGAACTCTCGGGTGGGATGGCGCGCCGCGCCGCGCTGGCGCGTGCTATTGCCCTGGAACCCGATTTAATCATGTTCGATGAACCGTTCGTCGGGCAGGACCCCATCACCATGGGCGTGCTGGTGAAGTTAATTTCGGAGCTGAACAGCGCCCTTGGCGTCACCTGCGTGGTGGTTTCCCACGACGTGCCGGAAGTGCTGAGCATTGCTGATTACGCCTATATTGTGGCTGACAAAAAGATCGTCGCCCACGGCAGCGCCCAGGCGTTGCAGGAGAATGGCGATCCGCGCGTGCGGCAGTTCCTGGACGGTATCGCAGATGGGCCGGTGCCTTTCCGCTATCCGGCGGGCGACTATCATGACGATTTACTGGGAATAGGGAGTTAAGCCACTCATGCTGTTAAATGCGTTGGCGGGTCTTGGACACCGTGGCCTAAAAACCATCAGTACGTTCGGGCGTGCCGGATTAATGTTGTTCAACGCGCTGGTCGGCAAACCGGAGTTCCGCAAGCATGCGCCGTTACTGGTGCGGCAGCTTTATAACGTCGGCGTGCTGTCGATGCTTATCATCATCGTGTCGGGTCTGTTTATTGGCATGGTGCTGGGGTTGCAGGGGTATCTGGTACTGACAACCTACAGCGCGGAAACCAGCCTTGGCATGCTGGTGGCGCTCTCGCTGCTGCGTGAACTCGGGCCGGTGGTTGCCGCGCTGCTGTTCGCCGGGCGTGCCGGGTCAGCGTTGACGGCGGAAATTGGCCTGATGCGCGCCACCGAGCAGCTCTCCAGTATGGAGATGATGGCAGTCGATCCGCTGCGTCGGGTGATCTCGCCGCGCTTCTGGGCCGGGGTTATCTCCTTGCCGTTACTGACTATCCTCTTTGTGGCGGTAGGTATCTGGGGAGGCGCGCTGGTTGGCGTTAACTGGAAAGGCATTGATGCCGGATTCTTCTGGTCTGCCATGCAGGACGCCATCGATCTGCGGATGGATCTGGTGAACTGTCTGATCAAGAGCGTGGTTTTCGCTGTGACGGTTACCTGGATTGCGTTGTTTAATGGTTACGATGCCATTCCGACGTCGGCGGGCATTAGCCGTGCAACGACGCGTACTGTCGTACATTCGTCGCTGGCCGTTTTAGGTCTGGATTTTGTGCTCACCGCACTGATGTTTGGGAATTGAGTTCATGCAAACGAGAAAAAATGAAATTTGGGTTGGCGTGTTTCTGCTTCTGGCGCTGCTGGCCGCGCTGTTCATCTGCCTGCGAGCGGCGGACATCACCTCTGTTCGCGCCGAGCCGACGTACCGTATCTACGCGACTTTCGATAACATCGGCGGCCTGAAAGCGCGCTCACCGGTGCGTATTGGTGGCGTCGTTATCGGACGTGTCGCCGACATTACGCTTGATGAGAAAACCTATCTGCCGCGCGTCGCGATGGATATCGAAGAGCGCTATAACCACATTCCGGACACCAGCTCGCTTTCTATCCGCACCTCTGGCCTGCTGGGGGAGCAATATCTGGCCCTTAACGTTGGTTTTGAAGATCCTGAGCTGGGAACGACTATCCTTAAAGACGGTAGCGTAATCCAGGATACCAAGTCAGCGATGGTGCTGGAAGATATGATTGGTCAGTTCCTTTACAACAGTAAAGGGGATGATAAAAAGTCTGACGATGCCCATGCGCAGAGTGAAGACCACACCAACGTCGAACCGACGCCAGGCGCGACGAATTAATTTCAGGAGAAGTTATTCATGTTTAAACGACTGTTAATGGTTGCCATGCTGGTCATTGCCCCTCTTACCGCGGCGCACGCTGCGGATCAGAGTAACCCGTACAAACTGATGAATGAGGCCGCGAAGAAAACCTTCGACCGTCTTAAAAACGAACAGCCAAAAATCCGTTCTAACCCTGATTATCTACGTGATGTGGTGGATCAGGAGCTGCTGCCGTATGTGCAGATCAAGTACGCGGGCGCACTGGTGCTGGGCCGTTACTACAAAGACGCGACCCCGGCGCAGCGCGAGGCTTACTTTGCGGCGTTCCGTGAATACCTGAAACAGGCTTACGGCCAGGCGCTGGCGATGTATCACGGGCAGACCTATCAGATTGCCCCTGAACAACCGCTGGGCGATGCCACTATCATTCCTATTCGCGTGACGATTATCGATCCAAACGGTCGTCCACCGGTTCGTCTGGACTTCCAGTGGCGTAAAAACAGTCAGACCGGAAACTGGCAGGCGTACGACATGATCGCTGAAGGCGTCAGCATGATCACCACTAAACAGAACGAGTGGAGCGATCTGCTGCGCACTAAAGGCATTGATGGCCTGACGGCTCAGCTTCAGTCCATCTCTCGTCAGAAAATTACCCTGGACGAGAAGAAGTAATGTCACAGCAGCTTAGCTGGGCGCGTGACGGCGAGACGTTGACGCTGACGGGAGAGCTGGATCAGGATCTGCTTAACCCGCTGTGGGACGCTCGCCATAACGCGATGCAGGGCGTGACGCTGATTGATCTCCATGGCGTCACGCGGGTAGATACCGCCGGTATCGCCCTGCTGGCGCACCTGGTGGCCACGGGCAAAAAGCAGGGGAGTAGCGTCACCCTGACGGGGGTAAGCGATAACGTGATTACCCTTGCACAGCTTTACAATTTGCCCGAAGACGTATTACCTCGCTAATTTTTTCAGTACGTTACTTCTGAAAGCCCCGACAGTTTACGCGTCGGGGCTTTTTGCTTGTTTAAGACCGCGCCACTTTGCTCTAAGATGTTGGGCTTGTTTTCACTATCAGATGATGTAGACCCCATGGAAAATAATGAAATCCAGACTGTGCTGATGAATGCACTCTCCCTTCAGGAAGCCCACGTCTCTGGCGATGGCAGTCACTTCCAGGTTATTGCTGTGGGTGAGATGTTCGACGGAATGAGTCGCGTGAAGAAACAGCAGGCTGTGTACGCGCCGCTGATGGAATACATTGCGGATAACCGCATCCACGCCCTGTCGATTAAAGCGTTCACCCCACAGGAGTGGGCACGCGATCGCAAACTAAACGGTTTTTGAGCTGAGGGCGAAACGCCCGCAGCACGGTTGAATTTATAAGAGAGCAAACGATGGATAAATTTCGTGTACAGGGACCTACGCGTCTCCAGGGCGAAGTCACAATTTCTGGCGCTAAAAACGCCGCGCTGCCCATTCTTTTCGCTGCGCTGCTCGCAGAAGAGCCGGTAGAGATCCAGAACGTACCGAAGCTGAAAGATATCGACACGACCATGAAGTTGCTCGGCCAGTTGGGCACCAAAGTGGAGCGTAACGGTTCCGTCTGGATCGATGCCAGCAACGTGAACAACTTCTCAGCGCCGTATGAGCTGGTGAAAACCATGCGTGCGTCCATCTGGGCGCTTGGTCCGCTGGTGGCGCGTTTCGGTCAGGGACAGGTTTCACTGCCTGGCGGATGCGCTATCGGCGCGCGTCCCGTTGACCTGCATATCTTCGGCCTGGAAAAACTCGGCGCGGAGATCAAGCTGGAAGAGGGTTACGTTAAAGCATCCGTCAATGGTCGTCTGAAAGGCGCGCACATTGTCATGGACAAAGTGAGCGTGGGCGCAACGGTCACCATCATGTCGGCTGCTACGCTGGCAGAAGGCACTACCATCATCGAAAACGCCGCCCGTGAGCCGGAGATCGTGGATACTGCAAACTTCCTGGTCGCGCTGGGAGCGAAGATCAGCGGGCAGGGCACAGACCGTATCACCATCGAAGGCGTTGAACGTCTGGGTGGCGGTGTGTATCGCGTACTGCCAGACCGTATCGAAACCGGCACTTTCCTGGTGGCCGCGGCCATTTCTGGCGGTAAGATTGTCTGCCGTAACGCCCAGCCGGATACCCTGGATGCGGTGCTGGCGAAGCTGCGCGATGCGGGTGCGGACATTGAAATCGGTGAAGACTGGATCAGCCTGGATATGCACGGGCAGCGTCCTAAAGCCGTTAACGTGCGTACTGCGCCACATCCGGCATTCCCGACGGATATGCAGGCACAGTTCACGCTGTTGAACCTGGTGGCCGAAGGCACGGGCTTCATCACGGAAACCATCTTCGAAAACCGTTTTATGCACGTACCGGAACTGATCCGTATGGGTGCGCATGCTGAGATTGAAAGCAACACGGTAATTTGCCACGGCGTTGAAAAACTGTCCGGTGCGCAGGTGATGGCGACCGATCTGCGCGCATCTGCGAGCCTCGTACTGGCAGGTTGTATTGCGGAAGGGACTACCGTTGTCGATCGTATCTACCACATCGATCGTGGTTACGAGCGTATTGAGGATAAACTGCGCGCGCTGGGTGCAAATATCGAGCGTGTGAAGGGCGAGTAATCATTCCGGCACCCCCCTGCCAGAACAGGCCGGGGGATTGCTGTTCTTGTCAATTCTGGTGCATCAGTCCTGATGCGCTTTCTTCGTTTTGCTCTGGCGCATCATGCGCGTTCTGTCGATAAATTCATGGGTGATGGGATCGTGGTAGCGTGACGGCCATATCACCCACGGATGCGTATCCAGCGCGGTCGCGATAATCAGTTCCCCCTTCGGCCATGGGCGGGTCAGGGCGTTTGCCAGCGTCGACGAGCTCAGCCCATGACGACGTGATTCGGCAGCCAGCGAAGTTCCTTTTTTACGCAGTGCCGCAATAATGTCAGCAGAATGCCAGTCGATGAATTTTGTATCCATAATGCTGTCCTTGTGTTCGTTATCGTCCACGTCGTTTCGTGTGAAAAGACAGCATTACTATACTCACTTCGAACATCTGTTCTAAAAAGTTCATGTTACGAGAAGCAATATTCAGAATAAGGCACGGCTTTATACATACGGCCTGTAACCCGATGGGCTTACGCGTAAATGTAATTTACTGGAGCGTACTGGAGTCTCCCTGCGTAGGGGCAGGGAGATGATGAGGGATTAACGGTCGCGCTGGACGGCGATGTGCGCGAGGCCGATTAGCGCATCACGCCATGGGCTGTCGGGAATGATCTGAATAGCGGCAATGGCTTTGTCCGCTTCTTCTTCAGCGCGCTGACGCGTCCATTCCAGGGAGCCGCAGATTGCCATTGTTTCCAGTACCGGTTCCAGAAGATGGCGTCCATTTCCCTGCTCGATAGCCTCCCGGATCATTTTCGCCTGCTCTGGTGTACCATTGCGCATCGCGTGGAGCAGCGGCAGCGTTGGCTTGCCTTCGTTCAGGTCATCGCCGACGTTTTTACCGAGCGTTTCGCCATCCGCGCTGTAGTCCAGCAAATCATCAATCAACTGGAACGCGGTGCCGAGGTAACGGCCATAGTCCTGAAGGCCTTTTTCCTCCGCTTCGCTACAGCCAGCCAGAATGCCAGAGCACTGCGCGGCGGCTTCGAACAGACGTGCGGTCTTGCTGTAAATCACCCGCATATAGTTTTCTTCGGTGATGTCCGGGTCGTTGACGTTCATCAGCTGTAGGACTTCGCCTTCAGCGATAACGTTCACGGCTTCTGACATCACTTCCAGCACCTTCAGCGAGCCAAGGCTTGTCATCATCTGGAAGGCTCGGGTATAGATAAAATCGCCTACCAGAACGCTTGCCGCATTACCAAACGCGGCGTTGGCGGTGGCTTTGCCACGACGCATGTCTGATTCATCCACAACATCGTCGTGAAGAAGGGTGGCGGTGTGGATAAATTCGATCAGCGCCGCGATCGTGACATGGGCATTTCCCTGATAGCCAACCGCGCGTGCGGCCAGAATGGCAATCATCGGACGAATACGTTTACCACCGCCGCTGACGATGTAATAGCCCAACTGATTGATCAGCTGAACGTCAGAGTTGAGTTGCTCCAGGATTGCTGCATTCACACCCGCCATATCTTGCGCGGTTAACTCATTGATTTTTTCTAAATTCATCGCAAAAGCCGGGCTTTTTATCCTGTTTATCCCACACGAGATGGGTACACAAAGGGTTTCGGTTTATAAATAGTATTGCTGATTGTACTGAAAAAACGGCTCAGATAAACGTTACCGTACGTGTTGTGTTTTTTTTCTTCATGTATTGATGGTAGCACTTGTCAAAGGCTCGCATTTTGCGTAATATTCGCGCCCTATTGTGAATATTTATAGCGCACTCTGAATCATACGAGGATGTGCGCGGAAGCGGAGTTTATATGTACGCGGTTTTCCAAAGTGGTGGTAAACAACACCGAGTAAGCGAAGGTCAGACCGTTCGCCTGGAAAAGCTGGACATCGCAACTGGCGAATCTGTTGAGTTCGCTGAAGTTCTGATGATCGCAAACGGTGAAGAAGTCAAAATCGGCGTTCCTTTCGTTGATGGCGGCGTTATCAAAGCTGAAGTTGTTGCTCACGGTCGTGGCGAGAAAGTTAAAATCGTTAAGTTTCGTCGTCGTAAACACTATCGTAAGCAGCAGGGCCACCGTCAGTGGTTCACTGATGTGAAAATTACTGGCATCAGCGCCTAAGACCTGAGGAGAGATTTAAATGGCACATAAAAAGGCTGGCGGCTCCACACGTAACGGTCGCGATTCAGAAGCTAAACGCCTGGGCGTTAAGCGTTTCGGTGGCGAATCCGTTCTGGCGGGTAGCATCATCGTTCGTCAGCGTGGCACCAAGTTCCACGCGGGTACCAACGTAGGTTGCGGTCGTGACCACACTCTGTTTGCTAAAGCAGACGGTAAAGTGAAATTTGAAGTTAAAGGCCCGAACAACCGTAAATACATCAGCATCGTTGCTGAGTAAGGTTTTCTCGGTCCGGTAACGGATTAAAGCCCCGCAACGTGTTGCGGGGCTTTTTACATTGGAAACCCGGAAAATTTTCTGTAGGGAAAACGGGCATGAAGCAGCAGGCCGGCATTGGTATTCTTTTGGCGCTCACTACCGCAATGTGCTGGGGTGCGCTGCCAATTGCAATGAAGCAGGTACTGGAAGTCATGGAGCCACCGACGGTGGTGTTTTATCGCTTCCTGATGGCAAGCATAGGCCTGGGCGCCATTCTGGCCGTCAAAGGTAAGCTGCCACCGCTGCGCATCTTTCGAAAACCGCGTTGGCTGGTGTTACTGGCTATCGCGACGGGCGGTCTGTTCGGTAACTTCATTCTGTTCAGCTCTTCCCTGCAATATCTTAGCCCTACAGCGTCGCAGGTGATTGGTCAGCTTTCACCGGTCGGCATGATGGTCGCCAGCGTATTCATCCTCAAGGAGAAGATGCGCGGCACGCAGATCATCGGGGCAAGTATGCTGCTTTGCGGGCTGGTGATGTTCTTTAACACCAGCCTGATTGAGATTTTTACCCGCCTGACGGATTACACCTGGGGTGTCATTTTTGGGGTGGGCGCAGCAACGGTCTGGGTGAGTTATGGCGTCGCGCAAAAGGTGTTATTGCGCCGTCTTGCCTCACAGCAGATCCTCTTTTTGCTGTACACTTTGTGTACACTGGCATTATTGCCTTTAGCGAAGCCGGGTGTAATTACCCAGCTCAGCGACTGGCAACTGGCGTGCCTCATTTTTTGTGGGCTGAATACGCTGGTCGGTTATGGCGCGCTGGCTGAAGCCATGGCGCGCTGGCAGGCAGCACAGGTGAGCGCCTTAATCACGCTTACCCCGCTGTTTACGCTGTTATTTTCAGATTTGTTATCAATGGCCTGGCCCGATGTCTTCGTCAAGCCGATGCTCAACCTGTTGGGTTATCTCGGTGCGTTTGTCGTGGTTGCGGGCGCGATGTATTCCGCCATTGGTCATCGTCTCTGGGGGCGTTGGCGCAAAAATGAAGCGGTTGTAATAGTCCCCCGCTCAGGCGAATGAGTTACGGAGAGTAAAATGAAGTTTGTTGATGAAGCGACGATCCTGGTCGTGGCAGGTGATGGCGGTAACGGTTGTGTAAGCTTCCGCCGTGAAAAATATATTCCTCGTGGCGGTCCTGACGGCGGTGACGGTGGGGACGGTGGCGACGTGTGGCTGGAGGCGGATGAAAACCTCAACACGCTGATCGACTACCGTTTCGAAAAATCTTTCCGCGCCGAGCGTGGCCAGAACGGCCAGAGCCGCGACTGTACCGGTAAACGCGGTAAAGACGTGACGATCAAAGTGCCGGTGGGTACGCGTGTCATCGATCAGGGTACGGGCGAAACTATGGGTGATATGACCAAACACGGTCAGCGCCTGATGGTGGCGAAAGGCGGCTGGCACGGTCTGGGTAACAGCCGTTTCAAATCTTCCGTTAACCGTACCCCGCGTCAGAAAACCATGGGTACCCCGGGTGATAAGCGCGACCTGCAACTGGAACTGATGCTGCTGGCGGATGTGGGGATGCTGGGCATGCCAAACGCCGGTAAATCGACGTTTATCCGTGCGGTCTCTGCGGCGAAACCAAAAGTGGCAGATTATCCGTTTACGACGCTGGTACCGAGCCTGGGCGTTGTCCGTATGGATAACGAGAAGAGCTTCGTGGTCGCTGACATCCCGGGTCTGATTGAAGGGGCTGCAGAAGGCGCCGGTCTGGGTATTCGCTTCCTGAAACACCTTGAGCGTTGCCGCGTACTGTTGCACCTCATCGACATCGATCCAATCGACGGTTCCGATCCGGTTGAAAACGCCCGTATCATTATCGGCGAGCTGGAGAAATACAGTGAAAAACTGGCGCAAAAACCGCGCTGGCTGGTATTCAACAAGATCGACCTGATGGACAAAGCGGAAGCTGAAGCGAAAGCTAAAGCGATTGCCGAAGCGATGGGTTGGGAAGATAAGTACTATCTGATCTCTGCCGCCAGCCAGGTTGGCGTGAAAGATCTCTGCTGGGATGTGATGACCTTTATCATCGAGAATCCGGTTGTTCAGGCAGAAGAGGCGAAACAGCCTGAAAAAGTCGAATTCATGTGGGATGACTACCACCGCCAGCAGCTCGAAGAGCTGGAAGCGGAAGAAGATGATGAAGACTGGGACGATGACTGGGATGAAGACGACGAAGAAGGCGTCGAGTTCATCTACAAGCACTAACCCCTGTATAAAGCCCCTTAACGGGGCTTTTTTTTATCCTATTTTCGTCGGTAACCAACAGCTGGCGATGAGGCCGCCCTCAGCGCCGTTCTCCAGCGTTAAATGACCATGATGGAGCTGTACGATACGCTGTACGATGCTCAGCCCAAGGCCGCTGCCGCCGTAGCGCTGGTCGAGACGTCGGAAAGGTTCGGTGATCGACTGGCGGTGCGCCTCATCAATACCCGGCCCCTGATCGGTAACGCTCACCCGGGTACCCCCCTCCGTCGCTGTTAATGCCACTTCAATGGTTGTGCCTGCCGGGCTGTAACGGGCGGCATTCTCCAGAAGGTTCCTTAGCATCAGACGTAACAGGACGGCGTCCCCCTGTACCGTCAGCGTGCTGTGGGCCGGCCATAATACCGTATGCTCTTTGGCTTCATGCTCCAGGCTAAGCGGAGCAATGATCGACTCAGTCCAGTTCACGGTATCGTAATGGCCGCTGGCCATCGCCTGTCCGGCACGCGCCAGCATCAGCAGCTGTTCCACCGTGTGCATCAGCTGATCGATCCGGTTTATCAGTGGCGTGGCCTGCGGGGAACCGGACTGAGCCATCAGTTCCAGATGGAGCCTAATCCCCGCCAGCGGCGTACGTAACTCGTGTGCCGCATCGGCGGTAAACAGGCGTTCCTGTTGAATAGTGTGGTCCAGCCGGGCGAGGAGTTGGTTGAGGGACGTGGTTACTGCGCCTATCTCTTCCATATCAGAATACATCGGCAGGGGAGTCAGATTATCCGCCGAACGGTTCGCAAGGCTGGCGCGAAGTTTGTTGAGTGGTCGGGTGATCCATGTGACTGCCCAGAATGAGAAGAGCAGGGTAAAACCGACCATCACCAGTGAAGGGACCAGCAGGGAGGCAATGGCTTCGCGGATCTCTTTTTCGACATGGTTGTTGCGCGCTTTGGCGGACAGCGTTTCGTTCACCAGAAAACCGATTTGCTCGCGGCTCTCATGCCATAGCCAGACTACGCTAATGAGTTGAAAAAATAGCAGAATAACCGCCAGCAACACCATTAATCGCCGGCGCATACTGTTCATTTCTGACTCTCCAGACGGTAACCCACGCCGCGTACGGTTTTGATGCGATCTTTACCGAGCTTGCGGCGCAGATTATGAATGTGAACTTCAAGCGTGTTTGATCCTGGATCGTCCTGCCAGGAGTAGATGTCCTGTTGCAGCGTTTCGCGGTGCACGGTCTGCCCGCTGCGCATGATCAGGCGCGTCAGCAGAGCGAACTCTTTTGGCGTCACTTCCACAGGCTGAGACTGGCGCAGCACCTGCTGAGTTTGCAGATTGAGGGTGATATCTCCGTCCGTCAGCAGGTTGTCGCTGTGGCCCTGATAGCGGCGGATCAACGCCCGCACGCGAGCCTGTAGCTCGGCAAGGGCGAAGGGTTTTACCAGATAATCGTCAGCGCCAGAATCAAGCCCGTTAATTCTGTCTTCAATGGCATCGCGGGCGGTGAGAATCAATACGGGATTCTCCACTCCGCGACGACGCCACTGGCAGAGCAGCGTCGCGCCGTCTTTATCCGGCAGTCCCAAATCCAGGATCACCAGGCTGTATTCACCGCTCTGGATCAGGGCATCTGCTTCAGCGGCCGTGGCGGCACAATCCAGGGCGTAGCCCTCATTGCCCAGCGCCAGCGCTAACCCTTCCTGCAATAACAGATCGTCTTCAACTATCAGTAGTTTCATCGCTAGTTATTCTGGTAGATGTCCTTATAGAGCCTGCTTTCGAAACGTACCAGTGGAATACGGCGATTGCGCTGGTCAGCCGGTTCGACGGCATAGCCGGAAAGATACTGCACAAATGCCATGCGTTGTCCGCTGGCGGTCGTGATGAAACCGGCAAGGTTGTAAACGCCTTGCAGGGAACCTGTTTTGGCTGAAACTTTGCCATCCACGCCCGCAGCGTGAAGGCCCGCGCGGTACTGAAGAGAGCCGTCGTGTCCGGCAAGCGGCAGCATCGTAATAAAGTTTAGCTCAGCGTCATGCTGAGCAATGTACTGCAACACCTGCATCATGGTGGCCGGCGAGATCAGGTTATGACGCGATAAACCGGAACCATCAACGGCGATCGTATTGCCCAGATCGATACCCGCCTGCTGGCGCAGGATCTGACGTACGGCATCAGAACCGGCCCGCCAGGTGCCCGGCACACCAAAGCGCGCGTGCCCGATCATGCGGAATACCGTGTCGGCAATCATGTTATCCGACTTTTTCAGCATAATCTTAAGCAAATCATGCAGTGGCGCGGACTGTTTGCTGGCAATCACCGTGCCTGGCTCATTCACCTGCGTCTGGCGCAGCAGCGTTCCGGTGTAGGTTATGCCCGCCTGCTTCAGTTCATCTTTAAAAATGGCACCGGCATAACCTGCGCCATCCTGAATGGCAAAGGCCAGCGGGAGTGGATCGGCCCGCTGGGTCAGGCAGCCGGTGAGCGTATAGCGGTTGAGATCGCCCGGTACCACGTCCAGCTCGCAATACTGTGCCTCCGGGGAGCCTTTCGCCAGCGTCCGCACCTGGCTGAACATCGTGACCGGGTAGTAAGACGCCACGCGGATAAACGCTAAGTCATTTGGTTTTGGCGCGCTGTAAAGCGATACGGAGAAGCAGTTACGGTCAACGATGGCGGCGGCTGGCGGGGCGCTAAAACACTGCGTCATGTCGTTCCATGGCCAGCCAGGCGCTTTATCGTGGCTGGCGAAAATGGAGGTGTCGATCAGCACGTTGCCATCAATTTTTGTTACGCCGGATTTTTTCAGTACCGCCACCATGTTGCGGACATCCTGGCGCTTAAAGGTGGGATCGCCACCAAAACGGGCGATAAGATCGCCTTTCAGTTCGCCACCCTCAACGTTACCTCTGGTTTCAAGGGTGGTAGTAAAACGGAAGTCAGGCCCGAGCTGGAGCAGAGCGGCGAGGGCGGTGATCACCTTCTGGGTACTGGCAGGCAGCGCCATCTGTTGACTGTGATAGTCAATCTCGGGAGCCTGCGCGCCAACCTTCTGCACCATCAGGGCAAGGTTCGCGCCGGCGGGCAGTTGATTAATGTACTCATCAACATTCGCGGCCTGAACGGTGAACGTTATACTGGTAGTCAATCCGATGATAAAACTGGAAAATCGCATAATCTCGCGCTAACAACCCGAAAACAAACCGTCATACTACGGTGCATGGCACTGTAAAGTAAACGATGACCCATAGTGAACTTCGCGGTAAAATGCGTATCAAATTGAAAAATTGCTGCTGACCTGGGGCGTTGCTCCCGGGTCGGTTTTCTTTTTGCTTCTGGCCTGTTCAGGTGGGCTGGAGCAGGGAACACTGCTCCCAACAGGAATGTTTAAGAGGTATAACAAATGCAAGCTATTCCGATGACCTTACGTGGTGCCGAAAAACTGCGCGAAGAGCTGGATTTTCTGAAATCCGTGCGTCGCCCTGAAATCATCGCCGCTATCGCGGAAGCGCGTGAGCATGGCGACCTGAAAGAGAATGCTGAATACCACGCGGCGCGTGAGCAGCAGGGTTTCTGTGAGGGGCGCATTAAAGATATCGAGGCGAAACTGTCTAACGCGCAGGTTATTGATATCACCAAAATGCCAAATAATGGCCGTGTTATCTTCGGTTCTACCGTCAGCGTCCTGAATCTGGACAACGACGAAGAGCAGACCTATCGCATCGTGGGTGATGATGAAGCGGACTTCAAACAGAACCTGATTTCGGTGAACTCGCCAATTGCTCGTGGCCTGATTGGCAAAGAGCAGGACGATGTGGTCACCATCCGCACCCCTGGTGGTGAAGTGGAATACGAAATTATTAAGGTTGAATATCTGTAATTCGCTTCTCTACTAAGATGTTGATACATTGTAAAGAAAAGAAAAAGGCCGCATAGCGGCCTTTTATCAACTCACGGAGCATGGCATTTTGCTCGCCTGCTGAAAGAAATCCCTCGTTTCACACAGAAAATGTGTTCGATTCAGGATATCCTTAACGTGGCAGCGAGATTTTGCGCTCTTTAGATGGGCGATAGAGCACCAGCGTTTTACCGATGACCTGTACAGTACAGGCGCCGGTTTCGCGCACGATGGCTTCCACGATCAGGTTTTTAGTGTCTCTGTCTTCAGAGGCGATTTTCACCTTGATCAGCTCGTGGTGTTCCAGCGCTTGTTCAATCTCGGCAAGCACCCCTTCGGTCAAACCATTGTTGCCAAGCATCACTACAGGCTTGAGCGGATGTGCCAGACCTTTAAGGTGCTGTTTTTGTTTAGTACTCAGATTCATCGTATATTTTTGCTTACGTTGGGATTGAAAACGGTTCATTCTACCGCCATCTCCCTAATATCGCCAAATAGCTGCGTAGAAATTTACGTCACAGGCAAGCAACGATGAACCAGGACGGAAATGTTAAATGACAGGTAAAAAGCGTTCTGCCAGCTCCAGCCGCTGGCTTCAGGAACACTTTAGCGATAAATATGTTCAACAGGCGCAGAAAAAGGGGTTGCGTTCCCGCGCCTGGTTTAAACTTGATGAAATACAGCAAAGTGACAAACTTTTTAAACCGGGAATGACGGTGGTCGACCTCGGTGCGGCACCTGGCGGATGGTCCCAGTATGCGGTTACGCAGATCGGCGGAACGGGCCGAATCATCGCATGCGATCTTTTACCAATGGATCCCATCGTCGGTGTCGACTTCCTTCAGGGCGACTTTCGTGATGAATTAGTGCTGAAAGCATTACTTGATCGTGTAGGTGACAGTAAGGTCCAGGTTGTCATGTCGGATATGGCGCCAAATATGTGTGGAACACCGGCGGTGGATATCCCCCGCGCCATGTATCTGGTGGAACTAGCGTTAGAAATGTGTCGTGATGTACTAGCGCCTGGTGGTAGTTTTGTTGTGAAGGTGTTTCAGGGCGAAGGTTTCGAGGAGTATCTTAAGGAAATTCGCTCCCTGTTTGCGAAGGTCAAAGTTCGTAAGCCGGACTCTTCCCGGGCCCGTTCCCGTGAAGTGTATATTGTAGCGACCGGGCGAAAATGATAACCGGTAGATTTCAGGCGAAAGTTTGAATGAAACTGGATATAGAGTATCCTGACGCTGTTTTTAACACAGTTGTAATATGAGGTTAATCCCTTGAGTGACATGGCGAAAAACCTAATACTCTGGCTGGTCATTGCCGTTGTGCTGATGTCAGTATTCCAGAGCTTTGGGCCCAGCGAGTCGAATGGCCGCAAGGTGGATTATTCTACCTTCCTGCAAGAGGTCAATCAGGACCAGGTTCGCGAAGCGCGTATCAACGGACGTGAGATCAACGTTACCAAGAAAGATAGTAACCGTTACACGACTTACATCCCGGTGAACGATCCTAAGCTGCTTGATAACCTTCTGACCAAAAACGTCAAAGTGGTAGGCGAGCCGCCGGAAGAACCAAGCCTGCTGGCTTCTATCTTCATTTCCTGGTTCCCGATGCTGCTTCTTATCGGCGTCTGGATCTTCTTTATGCGCCAGATGCAGGGCGGTGGTGGCAAAGGTGCCATGTCGTTCGGTAAGAGCAAGGCGCGTATGCTGACGGAAGACCAGATCAAGACCACGTTTGCTGACGTAGCAGGTTGTGACGAAGCAAAAGAAGAGGTGGGGGAACTGGTTGAATACCTACGCGAGCCGAGCCGTTTCCAGAAACTGGGTGGTAAGATCCCGAAAGGCGTCCTGATGGTCGGCCCTCCGGGTACCGGTAAAACCCTGCTGGCAAAAGCCATCGCGGGTGAAGCGAAGGTGCCGTTCTTTACTATTTCAGGTTCTGACTTCGTTGAAATGTTCGTGGGTGTCGGTGCATCTCGTGTGCGTGACATGTTCGAGCAGGCTAAGAAGGCAGCACCGTGCATCATCTTCATCGATGAAATCGACGCCGTAGGCCGCCAGCGTGGCGCAGGCCTGGGTGGTGGTCACGATGAACGTGAGCAGACGCTGAACCAGATGCTGGTTGAGATGGACGGCTTCGAAGGTAACGAAGGTATCATCGTTATCGCGGCAACTAACCGTCCGGACGTACTTGACCCTGCGCTGCTGCGTCCAGGCCGTTTCGACCGCCAGGTTGTGGTCGGTCTGCCGGATGTTCGCGGTCGTGAACAGATTCTGAAAGTGCATATGCGTCGCGTACCGCTGGCGCCAGATATCGACGCGGCAATCATCGCGCGTGGTACTCCAGGCTTCTCCGGTGCGGATCTGGCTAACCTGGTCAACGAGGCAGCCCTGTTTGCCGCTCGCGGTAACAAGCGCGTGGTGTCCATGGTGGAGTTCGAGAAAGCGAAAGACAAAATCATGATGGGTGCGGAACGTCGCTCCATGGTGATGACGGAAGCGCAGAAAGAGTCCACGGCATATCACGAAGCGGGCCACGCGATTATCGGTCGTCTGGTGCCGGAACACGATCCGGTACACAAGGTGACGATTATTCCGCGCGGTCGTGCGCTGGGTGTGACCTTCTTCCTGCCTGAAGGCGACGCGATCAGCGCCAGCCGTCAGAAGCTGGAAAGCCAGATTTCAACCCTGTACGGCGGTCGTCTGGCTGAAGAGATTATCTACGGTGCGGAACATGTTTCCACCGGTGCGTCGAACGATATTAAAGTGGCGACAAACCTGGCGCGTAACATGGTGACTCAGTGGGGCTTCTCCGACAAACTCGGTCCGCTGCTGTATGCAGAGGAAGAGGGCGAGGTGTTCCTGGGCCGTTCCGTGGCAAAAGCGAAACATATGTCCGATGAAACGGCACGTATCATCGATCAGGAAGTGAAAGCGCTGATTGAACGTAACTACGCTCGCGCCCGTCAGATCCTGAACGACAATATGGACATCCTGCATTCGATGAAAGATGCGCTCATGAAATATGAGACCATCGATGCACCGCAGATTGACGACCTGATGGCGCGCCGCGAAGTGCGTCCGCCGGCAGGCTGGGAAGACCCAGGCGCGTCTAACAATTCTGACAACAATGGCACCCCGCGTGCGCCGCGTCCGGTCGATGAACCGCGTACGCCAAACCCGGGCAACACCATGTCAGAGCAGTTAGGCGACAAGTAAGTCACTGCTGTTGAAGCGTTTGTCTGTATCTCAAACCCTGGAGCTTGCTCCGGGGTTTTTCTTATCTGTTTAACCACATTAATCCCAGGGACTTCACCATGAAACTATTCGCCCAGGACTCGCATCTCGACCTTTCACATCCCCATGTGATGGGGATCCTGAATGTCACGCCTGATTCCTTCTCTGACGGCGGCACGCATAATTCGCTTATCGACGCGGTTAAACACGCGAATTTAATGATTAACGCGGGTGCCACCATCATTGACGTTGGAGGGGAGTCAACGCGGCCTGGCGCGGCGGAGGTTTCGGTGGAAGAAGAGCTGGCGCGCGTGGTGCCGGTGGTGGAGGCTATCGCCCGGCGCTTTGAAGTGTGGATCTCTGTTGATACCTCCAAACCCGAAGTGATCCGTGAAGTGGCGAGAGTGGGCGCTCACATTATCAATGATATCCGCTCGCTGACCGAGCCGGGCGCGATTGAAGCCGCCGCAGAAACCGGGCTACCGGTGTGTCTGATGCATATGCAGGGCCAGCCTAAGACAATGCAGGAGGCGCCAAAATATGAAGACGTGTTTGCCGACGTCACCCGCTTCTTTATTGAGCATATCGAACGCTGTGAACGTGCGGGTATCGCAAAAGAGAAATTGCTGCTCGACCCGGGCTTCGGTTTCGGTAAAAATCTCTCACACAATTACGCGTTGCTTGCGCGCTTATCAGAGTTTCATCAGTTCGGCCTGCCACTGCTGGTGGGAATGTCGAGAAAATCGATGATTGGTCAGTTGTTGAATGTCGGGCCGAGCGAACGTCTGAGCGGCAGTCTGGCCTGCGCGGTGATTGCCGCGATGCAAGGTGCACACATCATTCGCGTCCATGACGTAAAAGAAACAGTAGAAGCCATGCGTGTGGTGGAAGCCACACTGGCAGCGAAGGAAAACAAACGCTATGAGTAATCGTAAATATTTTGGTACCGATGGCATCCGTGGGCGCGTAGGCGATGCGCCAATTACCCCTGACTTTGTCCTGAAGCTGGGCTGGGCAGCGGGGAAAGTGCTGGCGCGTCATGGCTCCCGTAAGATCATTATTGGTAAAGATACCCGTATTTCGGGTTATATGCTGGAATCCGCGCTGGAAGCCGGGCTGGCGGCGGCGGGGCTTTCAGCTTCCTTTACGGGGCCAATGCCGACTCCTGCTGTTGCCTATCTGACACGCACCTTCCGTGCGGAAGCGGGCATCGTCATTTCCGCTTCCCATAACCCGTTCTATGACAACGGTATCAAATTCTTCTCCATCGACGGCACCAAACTGCCGGATGACGTGGAAGAGGCGATTGAAGCGGAAATGGAAAAAGAGATCACCTGTGTTGACTCCGCTGAGCTGGGTAAAGCAAACCGTATTGTCGATGCCGCAGGCCGCTACATTGAATTCTGCAAAGGCACTTTCCCGAATGAGCTGAGCCTGGCACACCTCAAAATTGTGGTGGACTGTGCCAACGGTGCGACTTACCACATTGCGCCGAATGTGTTCCGCGAGCTGGGTGCGAAAGTGATCACTATCGGCTGCGAGCCGGACGGTCTGAACATCAACGAAGAAGTTGGCGCGACAGACGTGCGTGCCTTGCAGGCGCGTGTCCTGGCTGAAAAGGCCGATCTGGGTATTGCCCTGGATGGCGATGGTGACCGTGTGATCATGGTTGATCACGAAGGTAACAAGGTCGATGGCGATCAGATCCTCTACATCATTGCGCGTGAAGGCCTGCGTCAGGGGCAACTGCGCGGTGGCGCGGTGGGCACTTTGATGAGCAATATGGGTCTGGAGCTGGCGCTGAAACAGCTGGGCATCCCGTTTGTTCGTGCGAAAGTGGGTGACCGCTACGTGCTGGAAAAACTCCAGGAGAAAGGCTGGCGTATTGGCGCGGAAAACTCCGGCCACGTGATCCTGCTCGATAAAACCACCACCGGTGACGGCATTGTGGCGGCGCTTCAGGTTGTTGCCGCGATGGCGCGTAACCATATGAGCCTGCACGATCTGTGCAGCGGCATGAAAATGTTCCCGCAGATCCTGGTCAACGTGCGTTTCACCGCGGGTAAAGGTGACCCGCTGGAAAATGATAACGTGAAAGCGGTGATGGCAGAGGTGGAAGCGACGCTTGGCAGCCGTGGGCGCGTCCTGCTGCGTAAGTCGGGTACCGAGCCGCTGATCCGCGTGATGGTGGAAGGCGAAGACGAAGCGCAGGTGACTGAATTTGCGCACCGCATTGCGGATGCAGTCAAAGCTGCATAATCTTTCAGAATAAGTGTTTAAAAAGGCGGCGTTTGCCGCCTTTGTTTTAAACAATTAATGGCTTTTTGCTGTTTTTTTCCGCAGTTGATACAATGCCTCGAAAATGCCCTTGCGAAGGTGATTCGCTTTGGTTAGTATTCACACCCGCTTCAGTGGGAAACAAAATCCTGCTAATTGGTCGAAGCATTGGTATGCGGCAAATCCGCAAGGAACAGGTTGATTATGTACGAAGCTCTTTTAGTTATTTTCCTTATTGTAGCCATCGCTCTCGTAGCGCTGATTATGCTACAGCAAGGTAAAGGCGCTGATATGGGAGCCTCCTTCGGAGCAGGCGCTTCTGGTACGCTGTTCGGTTCAAGTGGTTCTGCGAACTTCATGACCCGCACGACGGCGATTCTGGCTACGCTGTTCTTCATTATCAGTCTGGTGCTGGGCAATATCAACAGCAACAAGACCAGTAAAGGAAGCGAGTGGGAAAATCTGAGCGCGCCAGCAAAAACTGAGCAAACTCAGCCAGCTGCACCGGCTAAGCCAACCAGCGATATCCCGCAGTAAGTATTCCGTACCGAGGTGGTGGAATTGGTAGACACGCTACCTTGAGGTGGTAGTGCCCTAACGGGCTTGTGGGTTCGAGTCCCATCCTCGGTACCAATATTCCAGAAGAAAGACGTCGCAAGACGTCTTTTTTTTCGTCTCTATATTCTGTGTTTCCGATCTATTGTAGGGCGGGTAAGCGCAGCGCCACCCGCCGTTTTGCCCGGTAGCGCTGCGCTTACCTGGCCTACGAAGACTACAAATACCAAATAAAAAAGGCGCCCAATGGGCGCCTTTTGCATGTTTCATTATCGATTATTTCTTATCGCTGTGTTCCAGGTTCTCAACCTGTGGGAGGCCATTACCGGAACTGGCGGAGAGCAGGCCATTCTCAACATAGTTGAACAGCTTCTCACGGGTATCGGTGATGTCCAGGTTACGCATGGTCAGCTGGCCAATACGATCGTCCGGAGAGAACACTGACTCACCTTTCTCCATGGTCAGACGCTCTGCTTTATAGGTCAGGTTGTCAGACACGGTGTTCAGGATGGAGTAGTCGTTACCGCGACGCAGTTCCAGGGTCACTTCGCCGGTGATGGCGCTTGCCACCCAACGTTGCAGGGCGTCACGCAGCATCAGCGCCTGTGGATCAAACCAGCGACCCTGATACAGCAGTTTGCCCAGCTGACGGCCATGAGCGTGATACTGCTCAATGGTGTCTTCGTTGTGAATACCGGTCAGCAGACGCTCATAAGCGATGTGCAGCAGCGCCATCCCTGGAGCTTCGTAAATGCCGCGGCTTTTTGCTTCGATGATACGGTTTTCGATCTGATCGCTCATACCCAGACCGTGACGACCGCCGATGCGGTTTGCTTCCAGCATCAGTTCAACATCGTCGGAGAAGGTTTTACCGTTCAGGGCAACCGGATGACCACGTTCGAAACGCACGGTCACTTCTTCCGCCGGGATCTTCACGTTTTCATCCCAGAACTTCACGCCCATGATCGGGTTAACAATTTTTACGCTGGAATTCAGGAATTCCAGGTCTTTCGCTTCATGCGTCGCACCCAGCATGTTGGAGTCGGTTGAGTAGGCTTTCTCAACCGACATCTTGTAGTCAAAGCCGCAGGCAATCATAAACTCAGACATTTCATGACGGCCACCCAGCTCGTCGATGAAGTCGGTATCCAGCCACGGTTTGTAGATCTGCAACTCGGCGTTGGTCAGCAGGCCATAACGATAGAAACGTTCAATATCGTTGCCTTTATAGGTGCTACCGTCCCCCCAGATGTTCACGCCATCTTCTTTCATGGCGGCGACCAGCATAGTGCCGGTGACGGCACGACCCAGCGGGGTGGTATTGAAATAGGTCAGGCCGCCGGTAGTGTTATGGAAAGCACCGCACTGGATCGCGGCAATCCCTTCGGCGACCAGCTGCTTACGGCAGTCGATCAGACGTGCGTTCTCTGCGCCATATTCCATGGCACGACGAGGGATCGCGTCATAATCTTCCTCGTCCGGCTGACCCAGGTTCGCAGTATATGCATAAGGAACCGCTCCCTTCTGGCGCATCCACAGCAGTGCAGCGCTGGTATCCAGGCCGCCAGAAAAAGCGATGCCAATACGTTGTCCTACCGGGAGATGCTTGAGAATCGTCGTCATATAATAAAACCCTGCTTGATTGACTGATTAGAGACCGCTTTCGCTCTCGATGCATGTTTATGCAAAATAAGTGAGTATTCATTTAATCATCTTTTATCGACGACCGAAAGAGACGTGTGCGTTTTTTGTAAAAATTTCCCTTTTATTGCCCTGGCCGAAGTTGGGTTGACAGGTGGGGTCAACTATCAATATACTGAATGCCGATTTTACGTCCCGTCTTCGGTACCAAATCCCAGCATTATTTGCAAATTCTGTCCAAAACGCGTAGAATTTGCCACGTTTCAGGCGCGGGGTGGAGCAGCCTGGTAGCTCGTCGGGCTCATAACCCGAAGGTCGTCGGTTCAAATCCGGCCCCCGCAACCACTTTCCCATAAAGTTCTTTTTCAAATATACTGTGAAGACTTAGAGCCTTCGTAGCTGGATTTGAAAAAATGCTTTCGGAGAGTGCTCCAGGCCACAGTTGTGGCTATAGGGTTCAGTTATCTAAAGCCCCGATTTATCGGGGTTTTTTGTTATCTGACTACAGAATAACTGGGCTTTACGCCCTTTTTTTATGTCTTGGGGGTGGGCTTGTCCACATTAGAGCAAAAATTAACAGAGATGATTACTGCGCCGGTCGAAGCACTGGGCTACGAACTGGTCGGCATCGAATTCGTTCGCGGCCGTACATCCACACTGCGCATCTATATTGATAGTGAAGATGGCATCAATGTTGATGATTGTGCTGATGTCAGCCACCAGGTGAGTGCGGTTCTTGATGTTGAAGATCCGATTACCGTTGCGTACAACCTGGAAGTTTCCTCACCTGGCCTCGATCGTCCGATGTTCACGGCCGAGCACTACGTGCGCTTTACCGGTGAAGAAGTGGCTCTCGTTCTGCGTATGGCCGTACAGAATCGCCGTAAATGGCAGGGAATTATCAAAGCCGTTGATGGTGAAATGATCACGGTGACAGTCGAAGGCAAAGATGAAGTGTTCGCGCTGAGTAATATCCAGAAGGCGAACCTGGTTCCCCACTTTTAACAGTCTGGATTGAGGTGAAAAGCCCGCGATGAACAAAGAAATTTTGGCTGTTGTTGAAGCCGTCTCCAACGAGAAATCACTGCCGCGTGAGAAGATTTTCGAAGCGCTGGAAAGTGCACTGGCTACAGCAACCAAGAAAAAATACGAACAAGAGATCGATGTTCGCGTAGAAATCGATCGTAAAAGCGGTGACTTCGATACATTCCGTCGTTGGGTAATCGTTGAAGAAGTGACCCAACCGACCAAAGAGATCACCCTGGAAGCGGCACGTTTTGAAGACGAAAGTCTGAACGTGGGTGACTACGTTGAAGATCAGATTGAATCTGTTACCTTCGACCGTATCACCACCCAGACCGCGAAGCAGGTTATCGTGCAGAAAGTTCGCGAAGCCGAGCGCGCGCTGGTTGTCGATCAGTTCCGCGATCAGGAAGGCGAAATCATCACTGGCGTGGTGAAGAAAGTGAACCGCGACAACATCTCTCTGGAGATCAAATCCGAAGGACTGCCGGGTAACGCTGAAGCCGTCATCCTGCGCGAAGACATGCTGCCGCGTGAAAACTTCCGCCCAGGCGATCGTATTCGTGGTGTGCTGTATGCCGTACGTCCTGAAGCGCGTGGTGCACAGCTGTTCGTGACGCGTTCTAAACCAGAAATGCTGGTTGAACTGTTCCGTATCGAAGTGCCGGAAATCGGCGAAGAAGTTATCGAAATCAAAGCGGCGGCCCGCGATCCGGGCTCCCGTGCGAAAATTGCGGTGAAAACCAACGACAAGCGTATCGACCCGGTCGGTGCTTGCGTCGGTATGCGTGGCGCACGTGTTCAGGCGGTTTCTACCGAACTGGGCGGCGAGCGCATTGATATCGTTCTGTGGGACGACAACCCGGCGCAGTTCGTGATCAACGCAATGGCACCGGCTGATGTGGCGTCTATCGTTGTTGACGAAGACAAACACACCATGGATATCGCTGTAGAAGCGGGCAACCTGGCGCAGGCGATTGGCCGTAACGGTCAGAACGTACGTCTGGCGTCACAGCTGAGCGGCTGGGAACTCAACGTGATGACCGTTGATGACCTTCAGGCCAAGCATCAGGCTGAAGCCCACGCGGCGATCGATACCTTCACCAAATACCTGGACATTGACGAAGACTTCGCCACTGTGCTGGTTGAAGAAGGTTTCTCTACGCTGGAAGAACTGGCCTACGTGCCAATGAAAGAGCTGCTGGAAATTGACGGTCTGGATGAACCAACCGTTGAAGCCCTGCGTGAACGCGCTAAAAACGCACTGACCACCCTGGCGCTGGCTCAGGAAGAAAGCCTTGGCGATAAGAAGCCGGCTGATGACCTGCTGAATCTGGAAGGTCTTGATCGTGCGATTGCGTTCAAGCTGGCTGCCCGTGGTGTTTGTACGCTGGAAGATCTCGCTGAGCAAGGCGTTGATGACCTGGCCGATATCGAAGGTTTAACCGACGAGAAAGCCGGCGAACTCATCATGGCCGCACGTAATATTTGCTGGTTCGGCGACGAAGCGTAATAAACTGTAGCAGGAAGGAACAGCATGACTGATGTAACTGTAAAATCGCTGGCTGCTGAGATTCAGACCTCCGTGGACCGCCTGGTACAGCAATTTGCTGATGCAGGGATCCCGAAGTCCGCTGATGACTCGGTGACCGCGCAAGAAAAACAAACCTTGTTAGCGCACCTGAACCGTGAACACGGCTCTACGCCTGACAAGTTAACGCTACAGCGTAAAACGCGTAGCACGTTGAACATCCCTGGTACCGGTGGCAAAAGCAAGTCGGTACAAATTGAAGTCCGCAAGACGCGCACCTTTGTAAAACGTGATCCGCAAGAGGCAGAACGCCTTGCCGCGGAAGAGCAGGCACAGCGTGAAGCGGAAGAACAAGCTCAGCGTGAGGCAGAAGCCACTGCCAAACGTGAAGCAGAATTAAAAGCTGAACGTGAGGCCGCAGAAAAAGCGAAACGCGACGCCGGTGAAAAAGCGAAGCGTGACGCTGCGGAAAAAGACAAAGGATATATTAAAAGAGCTTGGCAAAAACAAGAAAACTCAGTTTATATGC